>UOFI01000177.1_pt1 | contig 14909 bp, 4 predicted proteins | sample 1988361 | NCBI WGS metagenome assembly UOFI01 (sample SAMEA4712194, study PRJEB27164) | hydrothermal vent metagenome | biome: marine basaltic hydrothermal vent biome; feature: marine hydrothermal vent; material: mineral | place: Pacific Ocean | collected 2011-06-14/2011-07-23 | depth 1689 m
AAAGATGCATCCAGTACGCCGACGATTCCCGTATTTAATTTAACCACCACCGGCGCGGGTAATATTGCAACTAACCCTTTTCACAATAATGTGCTGCGCCACGGGGATGTACTGACTATTGACTACGGCATTGTACGCAGCAGTGGTTTTGATACCGAAGCGCACCCGGAGGTCAGAGAAGAAACGGCGGCCGCACCAAATCCGCCACCGCCTGCACCCGGCAGCGGTTATGATGTGATCTACATTAACCCTGAAAACAATCAAATTTCGTTTAACTTTGATGATACCTGTAATGTTAACCCACCACTTGCAGGTGTTCCCGTCACAGCGAACCAGTTTTTACCGGTTGCCCCGGAAGACCTGGATGTGGATATTAATTCCACTGATCCCGAGCTGTTTTATGTGCTGGGCAATCCCTTCGCGTTTCTCGATTTAACCGTTGAGCTTAATAATAATGGCGGGCGCCCGGCAACGGACTATCAGTTAATAGTGACGGTGGGTGAAGGCTTAAATGTAACCGGCCTGCCTGCGGGCTGTTCAGCAAATGGTACCGTTGGGTCCCCTGGGCCTTTAGTTGTAAAAGGCATCTTAACTCCGCCTGTGGTACTGAATAGCGCGTCAATTTATCTGTGCTCGCAAAACGACCCTAAAAATGCCGAGCCAGATTCGGATAACTTCACTTTCCGGGTGCAAAAAGCCTCTGGTGCAGATTTAACCTTCCGTGCCGATGCGGTCGGTGAGGTGTCGTTATTTGATGGCACACTGACGGGGAACAACTATTCATTCGATTCGATTCTTGCGCGCATTATCGGCTTTGATCTGAAAAAAACACTGAAGAGTTGCACCGAACAGCCGCTGTTCCCGATAAGTCCATTAACCCGAAGTGCCAATGTGCAAATTGGCGAAGACTGTACGTATAAAATAGATGTGGCCTGGTTCGGTTTTGCAACACCGGGTTTTGGACAGATAGAAATCGGCCAGTTTGATATTACCGATACCATTCCATCCTGGCAGGGGTTTATTTCAACCCAGACAGCTTCCGGCGGCGGTGGTTCTGGTCAGTTAACCCCAGAAACATTAACCACTGTACCGCCCGCGGTTACGCCACCCAATGCCGTAAGCTCGGTTAACTGGCGATACAATTACGATAACACGACGGGGCAGATTGACGCGCCGATTACAGCGGATGTCACCCTCAGCTTTGAGCTCACCACCCGCATGCTGAATGATCCGGCGAATATTCGAAATGGCACAAAACAGGATACTGCGGTTGCTTCATTTGAGGTTGATTTTGATGGCCAGGCCGGCCCGATGCCCCCCCGGGTATTTGATGATACATCGGGGAATTATCCTCCATTGTCTGATCGTCAAGTTACAACCACCATTTTTGAGCCGAATTTAGTCGTCACCAAACGAGTGTGTAATGAAACGCTGCTGGGCACACCCTGTAACCCGGGGAACCCGGCAGATCCCACTGACTTCGGCGATTTTACAATAACCACCATCGGTGATGCGGATGATCTTTATATCTATATGATCCGCCTGTATAACGATAATACGCTACCGGCCATAGCGGTGGCACCGGCCTTTGATATTATCGCTGTGGACATACTGGATGCCATGGCCAGTGCCACACTGGCGGATTTAGGCGTGGATGGTATGGACAATAACCGCGATGGTGTGGTGGATGATGCAGCCGAAACCGGCATTGGGAGCTATGTGCCCGTCCCTGCGCCACCACAAATTACTTTTGATCCTGTGGCGGTTCCTTTACTGGCACAAATTGACCCGGGGCAGGCCATTGACCTGTTCTATACCGTGGATGTAAACGATATTGTGGTACCGGGGCAGGTCATTGCCAATACCGTTAATACCGGTTATGACAGTTTGCTTGGTGCTTCAGGTAGCCAGAATATTCCATTGCGGCCTAATAACGACCCGGCGGGTGCTCGCACCTATGCCGCTTTGCCATCCAGCGCCAGCATTCTGATTGCCAATGTCGTGGCTCCACCGGGGGCAAAATCATTTACCAATAAAGCCAATCTTCTCGATGTGCCTTTTGTGCCGCCCATGCCGTATTTACTGGCGGATGCGGCGATTGGTGAAGAGGTGGAAGTGGAGCTGCTGGTTGAACTACCGGTTTCAACGCTGAAAAGCCTTACCATTCAGGATGTATTGCCTGCAGGCCTAACCTGTATTGAAGCCGGGCAGATGGTGTTACCGAACCAGACCCAGGTTGCACCGGGGGATCTTTATTTTACACCCGGTGGCAGTTATCCGGCAACGGGTTGTGATGCGATAACGAATACACCGGTCTGGACATCAACGCCGGACCAGCTACTGGTTGTACCTTCACCGCCACTGAATCGCACCTTTAGTTTACGGGTTTCCTTTATTGCCCGGGTGGATAATATCCCTGCGCTTATTGCCGGCAGCACGGTTGTTAATGGCGGCACCGCAACGCTGGTTAATGTCACCTTTCTGGATGAATTAAATAATACGGTATCGGTGCCCATCAGCTCGGCCAGCGTGAATGTAAAAGAGCCAAATATACAACTCACGGTGCGCACCGGTACACCCAATGCCACACCGCCGCCCTATGTCAGTGCCATTACCTCGGCAGACTCGGCGGATATTTATACAGTTGAAGTGGTGATTGATAATAACGGCCCGGTGCCGGCTAACCTTTCGCCCGCTTATAACTTACAGATTGTTGCGGATTTAACCTCCACCCCGGGTGCCACCTATGTGCCCGGTTCACTGGGTGGCCCCAATGCGGCTGACTTTACCTTTGACGTCATTAATTCCGGGCCGAACCGGATTGTATTGAATTACAACAACCCCAAATTTGATCCGGCACCTGCAGCCACCTCCAGTGCAACCCTTACCTTCCAGGTGCTATTGCCGGATAATATGCAGCCCCATGATATTCTACAGACCAGTGTCACGGCGAACTATTCATCACTGGCCAGCAATGCAGTGGCCCTGAACAGCAGCGGTTTAATCGGCGCAGATAATGACCCGGACGGTATGCGTCTGTACAGCGTCAGCCAAATCGATACCACCGCCAGTGTGCCGGGGCTGGTCACCAGTAAGGTCGAATCTGCCATGCTGTTGCCGCTGCCCAGTGACCCGGTTAATACCATTGGTGCCCGTAAACGTTTTGAATTGCAGATTAATTTTCCTGAAGGTTTAATTCAGAGCAATGCAGTAAGCCCGCTGAGCGTAGTTGATAATCTGGCGGCAGCCGGCAGCACCACCAGCTATGTATTTGAAAACAATGCCGCCTATGCCATTGTCTATGAATTCTCCGGCATACAGTCCATTAACGGCATTACCGATCCGGCACAGTTCCCGAGTCAGATTACCGCACCATTAGACGGTGCAGCTAACAGTGTGACCTGGACCATTAACGGTGATGTGCTGACCGACACCGAAGATGATCTGGACGCGGTTGCTGATGTGATTAACCCCTATATCCGCATTACTTATTACGCACGTATAGATGATAATCCGCAAACCGTGGCGGGTGGTATTTTGCTCAACAGTGCGCTGACAAACTATATCGATCGTGCCGCCGGCCCCAGAGTCACCCCGCCGGCGACTGCCGGCCCCTTCACCATCGTTGAGCCGGATTTGCGCATGAATAAAACCGCCAATATGGCGATTAACTATGGCATACCGGAAACCTACACACTGGATATTCGCAATGACGGCTTATCCACCGCCTGGAATGCGAGCATTCTGGATGTGTTTATCGAGCCGGCAATGGGTGGGGTGTGCGATACACCACCGGCCAATATACAGGCCATTATTACCGATGCCGGCGGTGGGCTGCAGAGAACCCTGCTGCCCAATACCGACTTTACCGCCGTGTTTGCGCCGGACCCGGTGTGTACTCTAACCTTCACTATGCTGACACCGGCGGCCAGCATTGAGTCCACCTGGCACCTGGTAATTAATTACGATGTCACCCTGGATTTAAATAATGCCAATGGCACCACGCTGGATAATATTGCCGGTGCCACGCAGTATTACAGTCTCGATCAGCTGCCGCAGAATACCCGTGCGCGCACCTACACTAATACATTATCCCCCACCTATGATCTGGCCAACTCAACCACGCCATTTGAAGACTTTGAAGACGCCTACCGGATAACCGTAGGGGCGCCGCAACTGGATATTGTGCAGTCGGTGATTGATTTTGCTTCAGTGCCGGGGGTGCTGGCAGCGCCCATATTAGACCCCCGTGCCCAGCCGGCCAATACCGTGCGCTATCAGGTGCATATTGTAAATGATGGTCCGGTGGCCATTACCGATTTTGATGTAACCGAAGATCTGGATTTGCTCAACCCCGCATCCGGTTACTACCAGCCGGGCACACTGACCATTCTTTATATCCCCGGTGGAGCGACAGATTTCAGTAATAATGTGGGCGGCACAAAAGCCACCGGCTTTATTGATATCAGAAACCTGAACATAGCCGCCGCCAATGCCGGTAATACCGACGAGCTGTTTATCCAGTACGACATCACCCTGGGGCCGGTCATTACCAGCGGCACCCGGGTGTTTAATCAGGCACAGGCCAATATCACCGACTTTACGGATCAGCCGGTGCTCAGTGATGATCCGGACCCGTTGTTCCCCGGTGACTCAGACCCGACGCTGTTAACCATTAGCTCAATCCCCAGCTTTAAGCTGGAGAAAACCTCGCAGGATATCAGCGGCGATGTGAATGTGTTGCAGGCCGGTGATATTTTACGCTACACCATTACCGCACAGAATATTGGCGCAGAAGACTCCGTTAATAGCGCATTGCGTGACCAGATACCGGCTAACACCCGGTACGTTGCCGGCACCACCACCTTAAACGGTACGGCTATTGCCGACCCATCCAATGGCGTTTCGCCTCTGCAGGATGGCATGCTCATTAATGCACCGGAAAATCTCACCGCCGGTTTTATGCGGGCAGATATGACCGCACCACCGGCGGCCACCAATATCGCCACGGTGACCTTCGATGTACAGCTGGATGCCAATGTGGTGAATGGCACGGTGATTTCAAATCAGGCCATGGTGGGTGGAGCCGGGGCAGGCAGTGCGCCGTTTGCTGAACAACCCTCCGATGATCCGGGCACCGAAATTATCGGTGACCCGACCCGGGATGTGGTGGGTAATGTGGCGGTGCTGGATGCCCAGAAAACCGTGGAGCTTTACATCGATAATGGCAACGCAGATGAAGTCGATATTGGTGACACCCTTCGCTACACCATTGTCATAAATAACTCCGGTACCGTGGATGCAACCGATGTTGTATTAACCGACGTGCTGCCCACCAGCACCAGTTATGTCATGGGCAGCACCACGATGAACGGCCTGCCGGTGCCGGATGGCGTGGGCGGGGCTTTCCCGTTACTGTCGGGTCTGCCCGTAAGCTCAACGGATTTAACCCCGCCATTGCCGGCAGCAAACATGGGCACCATTAGCCAGATGCAGGCGGCCACCCTTGTGTTTGATGTGACCGTTAACCCACTCACCGTCGATGGCACCATTATTTCCAATCAGGGGCTGGTAACCAGCGCCGACTTCCCGGATGAGCCTACGGATGTAGACGGCAATGAAACCAACGGTGATCAGCCAACAGACATTATTGTGGGCAGTACCGTGCAACTGAGTATCAGCAAAAATGTATTTGTGGTGGGCGGCGGCACCGCGCAACCCGGCGCGGTGCTGGAATACTTTATTCATGTGCAGAACACCGGTTTCAGTGCCATTGACCTATCGGACCTGACACAGGTAATACGGGTGGTTGATGATATTGATCAGTCCGGTTTAATTACCTATGTGCCGGGCTCGGCTCGATTGAATGGCGTGTCTGACCCGAATATTACATATACCTCCCCGCGTTTATATGTGGATTATGGCAGCCTGAAACGCGCCAGCCCGAACCCGCTGTTTAACCCGGGAGAGAAATTCACGGTTCGCTATCTGGCGATCATTGACAGCGGCGCACTGCAGGGTACCAATATCAGTGATACCGCCGCCATCGACTGGGGTAATCAAAGCTTTATGCCGGTGGCCAATGCCACCCCCATTAACTGTAATGGCGCAACGCAGAATGTGAATGCCTGTGCCACCATCGATCTGGCGGTGGGTGGCGCGCCGGGAGTTGCCACCTTAAGTGGTAGCTTATGGCATGACATTAATTTTGATGAAATTCAGGACAGTGCCGAGACTGTGCTGGCGGGCTGGCAGGTCGATATTTATTTTGGTGCCGGTACCGTTAACCCAGGTGATTTATTAGACTCGGTGATCACCGATGCCAATGGTAATTACACCATGCTGGGCCTCATACCTAATGACGCAGGGCCGTTGCAATATGCCCTGCAGTTCCGTCCACCACTGGCATCAACCGATACCGCCTCGCTGGGGCAGGTGTCGATTGATGCCGGCACCATTGCAACACCGGGGCCATCGAGTTTATCGGGGCTGATTGTGGGCCGTGCATCCCACAGTGCCAATATTAATTTACCCATACAGCCCAACGGTGTGATCTTTAATTCCATATTACGAAACTCCGTCAGTGGTGCTGTATTGCGCATGACCAACCCGGCGGGTGTCGCCCTGCCGGTGAGCTGCTTTAATGATCCGGCGCAGCAGAACCAGCGCACATTAAGTTCCGGCTTCTATAAGTTTGACTTAAATTTCAGTCAGGCCGGCATCTGTGATTCTGGCATGGACTTCACCGTCAATGTCTTCCCGCCACCGGGTTATATCGATTATGACAATGACCCGAGCACACCGGTGGTCTCCCTTATTATTCCACCGGCGGCACCTTTAACAGCCCCCGGGTTTGATGCCATAAACTGCAGCGCCGATGCCATTGCCGGAACCGCTGAATGCGAAGTTCAGGCGAGTGAATTTGCACCGACAATTGATGTGCCGCCGCGCACAGCGGCAACCGACTTTTACCAGAAATTCACCTTTGGTAACGGCCCGGCAGATGAGCAGATTTACAATAATCACATCGCGGTAGATCCGTCATTTAACAATGCCATTGCCATCTCCAAAACCTCACCGCTGGTCAATGTGACCCGCGGGCAGCTGGTGCCCTACGACATTACGCTCACCAATACACTGGATGCGCCTTTCTATGATTTAACCGTAGAAGACCTGTTTCCGGCGGGCTTCAAATACATTGCCAACTCCGGGCGCATACAGTTTGCCAGTGGTGCATTTATAAAAACAGAGCCGGTGCATCCGCCGGGCACACTCAGCTTGAACTGGGTTGATATTGGTAAGCTGGACTCAAAATCCACATTGAAATTAAAACTGCTGCTGGTGGTGGGCTCCGGTGTGGGTGAAGGTGAATATGTTAACCGGGCTCAGGCGCGCAACACCATTACCGGTGTGCTGGAATCCGGGTTGGCCTCATCCACCGTGCGCGTTGTGCCTGACCCCACATTTGACTGCTCCGATGTTATCGGAAAAGTGTTTGATGATAAAAACCTCAATGCCTACCAGGACGAAGGCGAAGAAGGCCTGGCCGGGGTGCGAGTTCTCACCGCACGGGGGCTTGAAATTACCACCGATGCCCATGGTCGTTTCCATGTGACCTGTGCGGTGGTGCCTAACCCGGATCGGGGTTCAAACTTTATACTTAAACTGGACGAGCGCAGCCTGCCCAGTGGCTATCGCTTAACAACTGAAAACCCAAGGGTGGTTCGCGCCACTCGCGGTAAAATGGTTAAGTTCAGTTTTGGTGCTGCCATTCACCGTGTGGTACGCCTGGATATGGCCGATGCAGTATTTGAACCCGGTACTACAAAAATGCGCCCGCAGTGGTTACCGCGCCTTGACCTGTTAATCACCGAACTGGCCAAAGACCCATCTCTGTTACGTTTATCTTATCTGGGCGAGAACGAAACCGCATCAGAAGTGGATGATCGACTGGACGCCGTAAAAGATGAAATAGAAACACGCTGGGAAGACCTCAACTGCTGTTATCAACTGATGATAGAGACAGAAGTGTTCTGGCGTAAAGGCGGCCCACCGGATAGAGGCGAGTTTGATGATTAAACGCTTCTCATATCAAAAGTGGCTGCAACATGGCGTTGAATCTGTTTCAGCTCGGCTGCTGTTACTGAGTTCGGTTTTATTCTGTATTCCCGTCTATGCCGAAACCAGCTGGCAGGAATATATGGAATTTAATCAGAGCCCTGAGGGCAGGGTAGAAGAACCACCGGTGTCGCTGGAGTCGCACAGAATTGGCCGAAATACCGAACAGCATTTACCCGCCGATGCGGTATTTAACCTGTGGATACAGGATGAAACTTTTTTCCGGCCGAGTGAAGAAGACCGGGTAGAAATGAAAAAGGTGTTAGAGAAAAAATCTAAAACCTTTAAACTCGATGGAGAAATTAAACCCATTCCGTTTAAAACCGGCCAGGAAGGCATATCAGACCAGTATGTTTCAAAACTAAAACAGCTTTTAGAAAAAATGAAACACCGCGCCAATGTGCGGATTCACTTTATTGGCCACACCGATTCTGATCAGCTTGGCCCGGCATCAAAAGCAAAGTATGGCGATAATGTTGGCCTGTCCCGTTCACGGGCAGAAGTCACCGCCGAGTTTTTTCAGCGCGTACTTGATTTATCGCCGGAGTCGGTTTCATACGATGGCGTTGGAGACTCGCAACCCATTGCCAGCAACAGCAGTGCCGCCGGTAAAGCAAAAAACCGTCGTGTAGAAGTGCAGATATGGTACGACGAAATAACGGAATACAGCGTCGAAAAAGAAGTGGTTATACCTGCGCCCAAACTTAATCGCATAAAAGTATGCCGTAAAGAAACGGTGTGTAAATTACGCTACAAAGCGGGTAATGCAAAACGGGCCAGGCTGCGTAATTTAGTGGTGCCCCTGCGAATGAAAGAAGGCGAGTCAAAAATTCCGGCGGAATTTATACGCCAGATTAGAGAAGTTTATAACAATCTGCGGGGCAAAAAAAATGTAGTGATCCGCTTTGTCGGTCATACCGACAGCCTGCCACTCTCCGATCGAGAGAAACGAATTTACGGCAGTCACACCGCGTTTTCAAAAGCCCGGGCACGCCGGGTTTCACTGGCAATAGCCGATGTGCTAAAACTGCCAAATACCGCAGTGGACAGCACCGGTAAAGGTGAAACCCGCCCATTGGCATCAAACCGCACAGAAAAAGGCCGTTCACTTAACCGGCGCATAGAAGTTGAGTTTTGGCATGATGATCCGTTCCAGCAATTTAGCGCAGAGGCCCAGGCCTGCCCGGAAAAATCCGTGGCTGAAACCATTACCCTGAATTATGACCCGCCCACCGGGCCAATAAAGTCCGTATACCTGGAACACGGCAAACCGATAATACCGCCGGGTTATGTTCAACGCCTGAGAAAACTGATGGAAGAGGCTTCTGAGTATACCCATGTGCGTCTGAGCTTTACCGGTTACACCGACAACAACCGGTTATCCCGCAGAACCGCCATGGTTTATGGTGATGATATTGGTCTGTCCACTGCACGTGCCCGTAAAGTGATGGACATTATTAAAACAGAAATGGAATTAAGCGATGAGCAGGTGGAGTTTGAAGGGCGTGGTTTTGTGCATTCAAAAGACGTGGCCAATACCGGTTTTATACAGCTGGACCGCTCGCGGGTAGAAGTGCAGATTGTTTATGATGAGCTGGCCATACTGGAGGAGGAAGAAGGCCTGGATATTACCCGTATAGAACGGGAAGCCAATGCACATACACCCTATGCACTTAACCTGATGCGTATCTCCGTCGATGGCGAGCCCATACATGACCCCTATAAAAACAGCGCCGATTTGCAGCGTTGTATTGATGTGGCACTGGAAGATGCCAGCATACAGTTTAAATTTGATAACCTGAACCTGCAGCCAAGACTAAATATTACCGCCTGGCCAAACAGTGTACGTTACGCCGATGACCCGAAAACAGCGGCGCAGGAAAACCGGGTTTATTTTAAGGCCTATAGCAATTATCGCGACTATATTGCTCGCTCAGAAATTCGAATTTATGAATATAAGCAATCGACACGTGATGCTGCCCTTGTGGTCATACCGGTAGATGAAAATGGAAACGCACAATGGCTGGCGAAGCTTGAAAACTTTGAGGGGCCGACTAAAAAACTGAAATACTTATTACGTGTGTATGATAATAAAAATAACTATGATGAAACCGGTGCGCTGCCTCTGTGGTTGCTGGATAATCTGAGCCAGAAATATCCTCAACAAGCGGCCACCGAAAATAAGGCCGCCGAAAACGGTGCAGACAATGCAGCGCAAAAACCGCCCGATGATGCCGCTTCGGCGGAAACCCAATCGGAAATAGCTGAAAATGAAACCGATGATGTAACTGAAGAAGATGAAGCCGATGAAGCCGGTGAAAATGAAACAGCCGTCACAGAAACTCTAGCCCCTCCACCGGCAGAAATAGAAAGAGAATTGCGGGTGGGCTATGGCGAAACGCACCTGCAACGCCAGACCATTCCCTTAAAAGGCGGAACCGTCACCATTAACGGTGAATATATTCCAGATAATCACACCGTCTGGCTGGCGGGCAGACCGATACCGGTGAGCGAAGACGGAAAATTTATCAGCGATGAAATTTTCCGTCCCGGCTTGCATACCGTAGAAGTAGCCGTACTGGATCAGCAGGGAAACGGCGAGTTATTTCTGCGGGAAATGGAATTAAAGAAAAACGACTGGTTCTATGTCGGTATCGCAGAAATGACCCTTGCCAAAGACAACACCACCGGACCGGCCAGCCTGGTTACCCAGGATAATACGCATTATCAGAGCGAGCTCAATACCGACGGCCGATTAGCTTTTTATGTTGATGGAAAATTTGATGATGGCTGGCAGCTAACCGCCAGTGCCGATACACGGGAAGGCCCGCTGAATGAAATTTTTAGCAACTTCCTGGAAAAATCCCCGCAAGCGTTGTTCCGCAGAATTGACCCTGATTATTACTACCCCACCTTTGGTGATGACAGTGCGGTGGTTGAAAATGCACCGACATCCGGCAACTTCTTTGTGAAATTACAGCGCCAGTCTGACTACGCGTTATGGGGTAACTTTCTTGCCAAATACACTGAAACAGATTTGTCACAGATAGACCGGGGCCTGTACGGTGCCAAAGGCCATTATGAAAGTAAAAACGTGACCGCGTTTGGTGAAAAAACATTTATGCTGGATGGTTTTGCGGCGGAGCCGGGTACCATCAGTGGCCGTGATGAATATCGCGGAACCGGCGGTTCACTGTATTTTCTAAAGCGCCAGGATATCTTAACCGGTTCAGAGCGCCTGCGCATAGAAGTGCGGGATAAAGACTCGGACATCGTGATGAGTGTGCAGCCACTGGTGCCGGCACTGGATTACGATATTGATTATATCCAGGGCAGGGTCATGCTCAGCAAACCATTAACCTCCACCGCGCGGGATAACCTGATTGTGAACAATGGCTCGCTCGCAGGTAACCCGGTTTATCTGGTGGCGCGTTATGAATACTCGCCGGGCTTTGATAGCCTGAATGATGTGGCTGTGGGGGGTCGGGCAAATTACTGGCTAAATGATTATATAAAGTTTGGTGTCACTGCAAGCTCGCAGGAAGAGCTGGACAGTACCAGCACACTCAATGGTATTGATATTACCCTGAGAAAAAACACCGGCACCTGGTTAAAAATAGAAGCGGGTCAAACAGAAGGTAAAGGCAGTGGCTCGCAGAGCTCCAATGATGGCGGCTTTAATTTTAATGGCATAGAAACCGGCTTAACAGATGATGGTAAGGCCAGCGCCTACCGGCTAGACAGCAACCTGCGTTTAACCGATATGATCAGTGGGCTTCGTGGTAATGCCACATTCTACCTGCAGGATCGTGAAGCCGGTTATTCGGCCCCCGGGCAGTTAACCACAACCGATATTCAGCAGTTTGGTGGCACATTAAATATGCCCATCACAGAAAGCCTGAGTATGAATTTAAAAGGCGATGTGCGAGACCAGGATAAATCCCTTAAAACACAGAATGCAGATATCAATCTGGCTTATCGCATGAACCCTAACTGGCAGTTCAGTGGCGGAGTTCGAGTCGATTCCCGTGAAGATAACTCAAGCAATATTGCCGCCACCCAGAAGCAGGGTGATCGCACCGATGTGGCACTTGATGTGACCTATAACTCATTGCAGAACTGGAGCGTTTATGGCTTTGCCCAGGGCACCGCGAACACCACCGGTAATCGCCTGGATAATAACCGGGTAGGCACCGGAGCAACCATGAGACTGACGGACCGTTTCAGTGTAGAAGGTGAAGTGTCCGGCGGTGATACCGGTACCGGGGTACGCCTTGGTACCGATTACCTGGTGTCAGACCGCAGCAGTGTATACCTGAACTACACACTGGATAACGAACGCACCAGCAACGGCATTCGGGCTAAAAAAGGTAATATGGCCACCGGTTTCCGCAGCCGTTATACCGATACCGTGAGTGTATACGGTGAGGAACGTTACACCCACGGTGATGTGCCCAATGGCCTGACCCATGCGTTTGGAGTGGATATAGCGCCCAATGACCGCTGGACCTATGGTGCGAATATAGAAGCCGGCACATTACAGGACCAGAGAACACGGGCGGAAACCCAGCGACTGGCTGCAGGACTGACAGCCGGCTATCAGCACAATGCCATGCGATATACCGGGGCCGTAGAGTATCGTAATGATATTATTCAAAATATCGATTTAAGCGAAATAGAGCAGGTTACCTGGCTGTTTAAAAACAGCTTCCGCTATCAGATGAATCTTGACGGGCGGCTGATCGGCAAGCTGAACTATTCAGACAGCAAAAGCCCACAGCAAAACGGCCTTTACAATGGCGAATTTCAGGAATACGTAATTGGCTATGCTTATCGCCCGGTACGCAATGATCGCTGGAATACCCTGTTTAAATATACCTATTTTTACAATATACCCTCATCTGGGCAAATTAATGGCCGTGGTACATCCAATAACTTCCTGCAAAAATCCAATATAATCGCAATTGACACCATTTATGACTTAAGCAGGCGTTGGAGCCTGGGCGGAAAATACGCCTATCGCCTGGGCCAGGTTGCACTGGAGCGGGAGAATCCGGAGTTTTTTGACAGTCGTGCCAGCCTGTATGTGCTGAGAGCCGACTGGCACTTCGTACACCGCTGGGATGTCATTATGGAGTATCGTGTACTGGATTTACCCGATGCGCAGGACACACGCTCCGGTGCGCTGGTGGGTATCAACCGCCATATTGGCAAAAACATCAGACTGGGTGTCGGTTATAACTTCACCGATTTTTCAGATGACCTGACCGATCTTGATTTTAATAGTCAGGGCTACTTTGTTAATGTAGTTGCAAAAATGTAGAAAACATCATAAATTAGGTGTTTTTAATGATTTAATGAACTGAACAGGCACCGTTCACCTGTAAATAACGCAAATCAAATGTAATTTAATATAAGGCAGTAGCCGTATCTACATTATCAGGAGAAGGCGTATTCAGGAACAATATTTAGATGTAGATGTGAGTTGTAAAAATGGAAAAGAAGTTAATTGTATTATTATTGCTGTTATTTGTTTCACCCCTGTCACAGGCGAAAGGTTTTTTTAATAATACCATTCTAGGCCTGGCCTATATAAACCAGACCGCTGAAATAGAAGTGAGTGGTACAGGGCCCACCATTACCCGCCAGTCCGAAAGTGGAACCGGCTTCAGCATCTACCTCGATAAATATTACAACAGAAGCTTCCGCCTTAGTACCGCGCTAAGCTATGTGAGTTATATCAATTTTGATTTAGGTCAGCTGACAATTGCCACGGACTATTTAATACCTGTCAGTGAAGAAATAAGCTTTTTTGGCGGGCTTTCACTGGGGGCAGTAACACAGAAATATGCCAATGCCAACCTGACAGAAACATCGCTGGGAAGCGTTTACGGCGCACAGGCCGGAGTGATTATTTATCTCAATAAATACCTTATGCTCGAAGGCGGTTATCGTTATCGGCCTGCAAGCATAGAAACAGAAATAACCGGCACCACAGGTGCAATCTCAACAGTAACGGATTTAAGTGAAAGCTATTTTAGTTTGTTATTTATGTTTTAACCTGAATTAATTCAGGTTAAAACAAATCAGAATGCAACAAATAAACCCCGGGTCGCAAACGAAACAAAAACCGCGTATGGCTCATGCTTACCTGCCCCGGTTCAATCGTCGCCGCAGGTAAAAACGAATCGGCATATTGCGTGGTAATGTCCGAAAAATACGTTTTAAATTCTTTTAATGTCACAACATAACCCTGCGACTCTAACGAGCCTAACTCACCGCGCATCACCGCCGCAAGAAACCGCTGCTTTAAAGTAGGCGGTTCATCCCCATCAGGCGAAGCATCCGGCAAGCAAGGTTTTGTCTGCCGCAACTCCCCCCGGCATTTCATTGCGGCCATATAAAGGGGTAGAAATTTATTCTCTGTCATTTGTCCGCCTCCTGCGTAAAATTACCCTGTCCACTATTGGCTCATCATCCGCCGGGCCTGAGTGATTGCCTAAAGCGCCCACAGCAAATGCCAGCGGTTCAGATAAACACGAAGCGGATAAAGAATCGGCCGTCACCGAAAAACACACACGCCGACGTTGAGTCGCCGGCTTTGCTGTCTCAGAGGTTAAGCCAAATTTATTGAGTACATCATTATACACACGCATTCAAATCTTCTCCAGTATAAAAGGAGAGCATGATCAGGGTGATAAGCCTCAAAACAGCAGAGGAAACCGGAGTTGTTTATAAATGGACAACTCCAGTTGTTTTCACCACAGGCCGGCCAGATTATTAGCGCCGCA
>UOFI01000109.1_pt1 | contig 14853 bp, 15 predicted proteins | sample 1988361 | NCBI WGS metagenome assembly UOFI01 (sample SAMEA4712194, study PRJEB27164) | hydrothermal vent metagenome | biome: marine basaltic hydrothermal vent biome; feature: marine hydrothermal vent; material: mineral | place: Pacific Ocean | collected 2011-06-14/2011-07-23 | depth 1689 m
CCGTGAAAGCGCGCAAACAGGACAGGATCTAGCAGGCTGGATATATATTTATGATATAGCGAAAGCTATACCCATAAAAATTTAGGTATTGGCACGATACGGTTAGTTATAAACATTATAACTAATCGTTGTGATAACGAAAAACCTGAAGAATTGATTATGATGAATAATGCACATGACTGGGGAAAGGAGTGGGGAATGCCTTTCTTTTGGATATTCTTCTGGATACTTATTATTGTAGGGATTGTGTTTTTTATATGTTGGATTGCCGGGAATAAACAGCAAGGAAATCGGGAAAATCCGCTGACTATTCTTAAACAACGTTATGCCAGTGGGGAGATTGATCGTGACACCTATGAACGTATAAAGAAGGATTTTAGTTATGTATAAAAATCGATTAATTAAAATAGCCATTGTGTTGTTGGTTGTAGGTGTGGTCGGGTAATTTGCTGTACGCAGTGTGGCACAACAGGGAAATATGGGCATGACGAATGTTATGAACTGTATGATGGGTGATTCAGCGCAGTAAGGGATAGACCCTAAATTGTTACCTGATGCAAATTCAGAAGCGGCAAAATTTCTAACTAAATATTGTTCTCAGTGCCATTGAGTATCAGGACCTGGTTTGCATATTTCAAAAGAATAGCCTGAAGTATTAACTCGTATGAATAACCGAATGCAAATGATGAGCAGGGGTCGAATGATGATGAATATTGATGCACCCAGTTAAAATGAGTTTCAGGTTATCAATGAATATCTCAAAAAAAATGCTCGATAAACAATTTCACCAGATAAAATATCAGTACTGAGTATGGCAAAGCCTTTCAGAGAGTTTGTACTCAATGTCATGACTTACCTGACCCAGCGAGACATAGTCAAAGTAAATGGCCAGATGTGGTTGAACGAATGTAAATGAATATGTTAAATATGGGTAAGCCAAAGTAGGATCAAAAAAATATTGACAGGATTTCGAGTGAGTGGGATAGTGAGGAATTATAAACCAAAGACCTGACCCTGTCGGTGGTCGGTGCTGTATAAACATAAAAAACCACCGGTTAAGGTGGCTTAGTTTAAACAATAAAGTTAATGATTAGGCTTGTTGTTGTAACTCTTCTATAGGTTCGGGAGCTGCTTCAGCCTGTTCCTCTTTCATGTGCTCAATAAGGCATTCGTTAGCCATTTTACGCATTTCACTATCTACAAAACGCTTAAGAATTTGTTTCATTAATGGTTGGTAGCCAATGCCGTTAATGGTTGCTATTTTCTTCAAGTCAACAAGCAATGTTTTTTGCAGGCGAATAGAAATCATCTGCAAATCCATAGCAGTGTCAATTGCAGCGCCCTTAAGTGTGCTTTTTTTAGCGTGTTTAGGGTCAGAACCTAGAAGGTCGTTTTCCCATGCCTCTGCTGTTCCTTCAATTTTTTTAGTAGTCATTGTCTTAGCCTTGCTTAGTATTCGTTTAGTATGCTTTTTCGTTATAAGTATCTATGTGATGTTGTTTTGGATTAAGGGCTGTTTTTAAACATATATCAATTCCACCATCGTCATTAGTTCGGGGTACAAAATACACCCGTAATTTACGACCCATATCTGTCTCCGCTATAAACCAGTGTGTTTGTGGATCGGTTTTATGTTCTTCTCTATCTTCAATTAAAAATTCACCGTCTCTGTTTGCAAAGCAGTCTATTACTTCCTGTTTACTGACATTGTGTTTTCTTAATAGTTTCTTTTCTATCTCTAGCGATATTATGAGGGTCATTTAATTGATCTTGATGTGGATAACTTGCGAATAAGCTTGTATATACACAGTATATACGAGAGAGGGCATGGTGGAGGTGATTTTTTTTATGGCTGGTATAAGCAGAACTTTGCCTGCGGAAGACATTGAGGACATTAGTATATACTATGGTCGGCATTGGGATCAGAGTAAAAATTATACATTCACGTGTGATTTTTATTCACAGCCAGACCGCTTTTATCTAATAGCCTGCTTCTTTCTGATGTCTGAAGGCAAGTATATAGACTGCATTGGCTTCTGCATCAAAGTGATAGAGTGCCACATAGCCCGAATCCCAAAAGGGGATGATTAACTCACGCAGTTCCGGCAAATCATCTAATGGGCGGCCAATACCGGGCTCAGTTACCAATAATTTGAACAAGTGCTATATAGCTTCACCTGCACGCCTCGCAGCCTGCGGGTTCTTTTCAACCAGAAACTGCCGACATCGCTCCAATCCCTGTGCCGCGCCTTCGGTGACAATTATTCGTGGCACGGAGGTATCTCAGTTTTTTTATCCGTACCCCAGGTGTTTAACCACTCTTGTACTTCCTTGCCAGACAGATGCTGTCCGGTTTCTTTATATGCCTTCCAGGATGCCAGCGCCTCCTGCTTGAAATTCTCGTTTGCCTCCTCACGCTCAACATAGTCACGGATTGCTTCACGCATAATCCAGTGAGCTGAGCGATGGCGTACCTCAGCCAGGTGCTGGATGCGGCTTTTAAGGTCGTCGTCAAGTTTCACTGATGTTGCCATATTGGAATCCTCGTTATTACTGGGTAGTACCTTTTAATACTATATCATAAAAGATACCCTATTAAGAAAAGGGTGGATCAAGCGAAGCGGATCCACCGGAGGCCTTGTTAAAATGGTGGATCTGCTTTCCTGGGGTATCTTTTTTAACTGCCTTGTTAGTAGATGAATTTAGGGCTTATGATTGACTTTGTTTCGATGCAGCTCACTTATACTACCCTTTATATTCAGTAGGTCGCCATCGAGCGCAGGATGACCATGCCACCATTGATAATCTGGAGATTGATGTGCAACTCCAAGATAAACATTTTTTAAATGATGTTGCATTTTTTCCATAAGCTGTCTGGCGGGTTTGAGTTCAGACTCACTGAATAATGCTGAGGCCTGCTCAATAAGTCCGTTTCCTTCACGTACTTTTTTTCGTGCGATCTCCAGCATATTCTCACCATTGACTAACAGCCGAGTGATGTATCGAGGTGCATGGCAATCCTGACAAACACTGCGTATAGATGTTTCATTATTATCAGCCGCCTTTTTATCCATTAACGAAGCCCGGGATAAGCTGTTTATATTGTGATTTGAATCGTGCATATGGCAATAACTGCAACCGGGTGCGCGATAGTTTGCCTGTGCAAGAGGTTGTTGCCAGTCATAAGTGTTTTTTTCCAGACGCATAATAATGCCGTGTTTTGAGCTGGTATAGCTATGTACTGCGGGTGATTTATCTCCGCCGTGACATTCAATGCAGGTTTTGTCAGGGCGAGCATGAGCTGCTATCTTTTTATGCAGACTCCCATGACAACTGACGCAATCTATTACGGGCTGGGTACGGGCATGAATGCTGTTTTTCCAGTCGTTAATCAGTTGAGGGTTGATTTTTTCATGGCACTCAATACAGGTTTGGTTGTCGATATTACCTGACGGTATAGATTTGTTTTTTGCATAAAGCTGGGTGCTTATAATGCTCAATATAAAAATTAAAATATAATACCTGAATTTGTTTGTGTTCATCAGTTATTCTCCTGATTAAACTCAGTGTACTCACCCGTATTCCAGATTTTTTTAATCGCCTTAGTATCTGCTTTTAATTTTCCTGATAACTGTAATTTTTCTGCCTTATCTTTAATATCCTTTAAGTTTTTATCCATAGAATCATGCCATTTTTTAACAAAGGAACTATCGCCATGCGCAGAGCCTTTGTATGCACCCAGATTACCGAAATACCACATATTAAAATAATCACGTTCAATAGGGGAAACATTATAAAAAGCGGAAGCCTGACCTTCAAAAAAACCGATACGCTCAAACTTTATCAGGGTGTTATCAGTATCGCCAGGGTAAGGTGGCCGTTGTTCTACAGATGGAAATAGTTTTTTACTGGCACGTAAACCCTTTAATATTTTTTCTGCCTGATAAAGTTTTTTCCAGGTTTTTTTACGTTCCTTATCCATAACTTTAAGTTGTTGAGCAGACCATTTTTCATCATGACAATCACTGCAAAGTTTTATCCATTTTTTGCGTTTTACTTCATTGCCAGAGGTTAGCGGGTTAATTTCTTTAAGGCCAAACTTCCAGATAGACTTATCCGCTACCTGATGTTTGCCTTCATCCATATGACAATAAGCACAGGTAGGGGCAGGGTAGTTGCCTTTTTTAAGCGGTTTGCTCCAATCCCATTGATCACCTTCTTCAAGATATAACTGGCCATGAGCCGAATTAAAATAAGTTTCATCATCGGGGTGGGGTGGGCCGCTGTGACAGGTAATGCAAGCTTCAGGTCGTCGGGCTTCGGCGGCACTGAATTTATGTCGGCTATGGCAGGAGTCACATTTCGTGGCAACAGAATGGCATTGTAAACAGGCAGTCACTTCGGCTTTGGGTTTATCGACAAAATGTTTCGCATCCAGTGCCCGTTCCATAGCCAGTGCATGACTGGGAAAGCCATAACGTTTTTCATCGACAAATTGCTGATGTTGAACCTTATGACAACTGGCGCAAACTTTGGGCGTGGGCATGTGCAGGTTTTCATGGTTGTCACCATGACAGCCTGAACAGAAAATTTTTTTATCTGCCTTTGAATGACGCGATGCCTGCCAGTCTTTAACGATGCCGGGTGTAACGCCTTTATGACAGTTAATACAGTCTTCACCTTTAAAAACACCGACGACTGATTTTACCGGTTGATAAAAATCATCGGGATTCCAGTAGGCAAACATGTCATCGGGTATCCATTCTCTTGAATATAAACCAGCACCTTCACCACTCTTACTCCAGTTGACATAATAAAAACCAAGTGGCACCAGAATGATTGAAATTATAACGGGGATCCAGATATATCTTACTTTTTTATTGTTTTTTTTAAGAATTTTCATGAACGATTTTTCCACCAACGAATAAAACCCAGTAACAGTAGAATTAAAACGCCAGTATAAAGTATCCAGAATAAACCACCGCCATTACCCTGTTGTGTATTTTGAATGACCCGATCAGCATTTTCTAACAACATCATATGTTTTTTACTGTGATGGGCAAAAACATTTGAAGTAAAGAGAAAAGAAGAAATAAATACTATTTTTTTGATAAATTCTCTCCCGTCTGGAAATTCATTGCACTAAGTGATTGTGGTTCATTAATGATGGTTTTCTGTTTAAATCTTGTTTTAATTTGTTCAATCGGTCCAAAGCTTTTTAAAATACCTTTTGCTGCAATTCGACCTGAAGAAATTGCAGTGACCACAAGATCGGGGCCATTGGTATTATCACCACCGGCATAGATTTTAGGATTAGATGTTTGACCATTGTTATCCACAATAATGATGCCTTGCTCATTGGTTTTTATAGCCAGTTGTGTCATCCATTTTTGTAGTTTATTCACCTGACCTACCGCAAAAATAATGGCATCACATTGAATGGCTTCCTGTCCACTAACTACCTTATCAAATCGCACAGCTGTAACATGATCATCACCGATTACCTGTATCGGTGCATATTCCAGAAGCAGACGCACACCTTCTTCCCAGGCCGCCTGCTTTTCTTTTGGCGTAGCACGCATCGCCTGTTCATTGCCTCGATAAACGACGGTGACTTGTGCTGCATTCTGGCGAATGGCAGAGCGCGCACAATCCATGGCACTATCGCCACCACCAATCACCAGAACATGTTTGCCTGCCATGAGATTATTATTTTTATCCAGATTAACCTGTTGCAGGTAAGTCAGTGCATCGGTAACACCTTCAAGCTGCTGTCCGGGTAGCAGTAAATCACGGGAGGCCTGTGCTCCGGTACCCAGGAATATGGCATCGTAATAATTATTTAATTGTTGCAATTCAGATTCATTAATCTGCTGACCTAATTTAAACTTGATGCCCTGTTCCTGTAAAATCTCAAAACGACGAGATAGAAAAGTTTTGTCGAGCTTGAATGAGGGAATACCGGTTTCCATCAATCCCCCAATTTTATTATTTTTGTCGAATACGGTCACTTCACAGCCTGCCTTGCTAAGCTCATCAGCACAGGCAAGACCCGCCGGCCCTGCACCAATAACCGCTACCTGTTTCCCATTGCTGCGGATTATATTCTGGGTCTGCCCGTTATTGTCCCGCACGTTACTCAGGGCTTCATTCACCAGATAACGCTCAATCGCGCCAATGGTGACTGCACCACCGGGCTCTTTTGCTTTAGTACATGCGCCTTCACATAAGCGATGTTGTGGGCAAACGCTACCGCATATTTCCGGCATATTATTGGTGCTCTGGGCAATCTCAGCTGCCTGTTGAATATTGCCGACAGCCACTTGTTCTAGCCACTCAGGAATGCGGTTGTTTAAAGGACATGCATTGCTGCATCCGGGCAGGCCGCAATTCAGGCAACGACTGGCCTGTTCCTTAATCATGGTCAGTGAAGGTTGTTTAGTCATTTCTGACCAATCGCCCACACGTTTATACGGTGAACGGCCATTAGCTTCCTGACGGCCCAGATCGGTTAATGGTTTGCGTTTTAATAAATAACTGGCATTTTGTACCAGTGATTTTTTAAACACATTTCGTACATCGGTAATTTCCAGCGCATCCGTTGGGCAGGACACCACGCAGCGTGCACAGCCCATACAATCTTCCAGTGCGGTAACACGACCCGCTTCTTTTCCCTGACGCCATACCGGGATACCCATATCACAAACTTGTTCACAACGCTGGCAGTCTATGCATTTTTCGGTATCCATCTTAATGCCGTAAAATCCCGCATGATTTAACAGTCCAAATGTGGCACCGTAAGGGCAGAGATAGCGACAATAAAACCGGTTGCCCACTAATGGCGCAAGAAAAAAGCTACCGAAGTAAGTCATCGCCACCACAAGATAAAAACCACCGACAAAACTCACCGTCCATGAATTAGGGGGAAACTGGGTAACGACCATTACGCCTACGTAATAACTGAAAAATATCCATTTGCTATGGCGTAAAGCCCAGGTCCAGTTCGAGCGTAATGTGCGATCTCGAAAGGCAAAGCCCACGGTTTCGCGGATGCCGACACATGGACAATTAAAACCGCAAATAATACGTCTGCCAAATAAAAACACCGCAGCTAGAATTAAAAAAAACGTAATCGTGCCGGGAACATGCAGGGAAGGAAAAACCGGTTGTGCCCAGAGAAAACCTACATAGGGTTCGTAAACGGGAAACAGCCAGGGAATGAGCCACCAGAAAATAGTGACCATAAAAACCAGAATCATTAAGCGCTTTCGGGTGTAAGTGTTTTTTTCTGCAATAATGCGCCAGAGTCCAAAACCTAAAATAATGCCATATTCCGTATAACGATTTAACCAGATAGGATTTTCAAACCACATTAACCAGGATTCATTTAACCAGCCTGCAAATGCCAGGGTAAAGGCCAGCATGCTGAGCACCTGTACCGGTAAACCATAGCGTGATGGCATAAGGTTTTGTTGCGAACCCTTTTTGCTGCGTGGTTGATAGGTAATGATGTGTTCTGTTGCCATAACCGCCTCTGTTTTAATCATAACTTTTTGAACAGATCACATTTGTTTTGACCTGTTCAACCGCATCAGTTGATGCATTTTGAAGTTAATGTCGTCTCAGAATGTCGTCTCAGAGGGGGGGAGGCAAATCAGTCTTTATTTAAAATTAAAACCACGTTCTTATGGAATGGGCATAAGCTATGTCTCAAAATTTGTGTCACTTCTGAATGTTTGTATCGGGGGTAACGAAGTTATTACCGAGATGAAAATAATGAATACTTTTAAGCACAATAAAAAAACGAAAAAGACAACGCAAAAAACGCGGAATTCCGCAAATAAGCGCGATAACAAAACTACATGCTTGTTTTTTTCATGCTTAGCGGCTATTTGCGTTTTTTGCATTGTCTTTTTTTTATTTCGTTTATTCATTACTCTTTCTATCATGGCTCATCAGAATTATTTATTATGCTTGTATCGTTAGTGATTTTTAAATTTACTTTTCTATTGGATATTCATTTTTAATCCAGTCGGTCATACCCATTCTGGCGACATGTACATCGGCAAAACCTTTTTTGGCCAGAAGTTGTGCCGCTTTCGCAGATTTACGATCGGTTCTGCAAATCGTTACAACTGGCTTTTCAAGATATTCGCCTATTTCATCAATGCGTTGTTCCAGCTCTTCTACAGGTATTAAAATGGAACCGGCAATGTGACCTTGCTCACCAACGTAATCTTCTGCTGTGCGCACATCGAGCAATAACAGTTCTTCATTTTTATCCAGGCGTTGCTTGAGTTCCGGGGCATCAATGGTGGCACCTTTTCGCAGATTTCCAATCAGGCGAGGTAAGAATGAAACCACCGCTAACAGCGCTAATGCCAACATGGCTTTTTGAATAAGACCCTCACCACCGGTTGCGGCTTCACGTCCGATGTAACCTAAATAGGTGTAAGCAATGGCACCGGGTAACATGCAGATATACGTGGCAATGCTGTACTGGGTAAAACTGATTTTGGTCAAACCCAGTGCATAGTTCAGAAGATTAAACGGGAAAAGTGGTACCAGTCGTGTGAAGGCAACAAAACGCCAGCCTTCATTTTCCACCCCGTTAATGAGTTGTTTCATACGTCCGCCGGTTTTTTTAGCAACCCAGTCTGAAGCCAGATAGCGAGAGGCCAAAAATGACAGCATTGCGCCAATGGTGGCAGCGGTAAGGTTGTAAAGTGTTCCCCAGACAGGGCCGAATAATGCGCCACCTAATAAGGTGAGTACCGAGCCTGGCAGGAAAAACAGGGTACCGATAATATAAATCAGCATAAACAGCAGGGGAGCGGCCGACCCGGCGTCAGTCATTAATGCCTCAAGCTGAGTGGCATCGAGCTGGTCACGGTAAATGACAACCAGCGCAATGCCTGCGGCCAGCACTAAAAAAGTAATCAGGCGTGCCAGTTTATTTTTCATCTTCAGCTTTCCCGTTCCATTCACGGCGGTTAATGACATAACCGGACATTTTGCCCATAAAGGGCATGGTTAACATGCCGGTAATCCAGTTGGTTTGTTTAACATCGGTGAATTTATGGATGCCAATTTTCATAGCCTGATGTCCGCCACGAGGTTGATCACGGTAGGTGCCGAAGAGTCTGTCCCACCAGGTCAGGTTAAAACCAAAATTGCTGTTGGTTTCATCATCTTCAACCGAGTGATGTACCCGGTGCATATCCGGTGTCACAATAAACCAGCGGAGCATTTTGTCTAATGCCTTTGGCAGCCCGACATTGCCGTGATTAAACATGGCCATGGCATTGAGGACGACTTCAAAGATAATCACCGCAACCACGGGAGGCCCGAGTACAACTATAGTGGCAAATTTAATGAGCATCGAGAGGATAATTTCAATGGTATGGAAACGTGCGCCGGTGGTGACATCATAATCCAGGTCTGCATGATGTACTCTATGCAGTCGCCATAATACGGGAACGGCATGCACCATGACATGTTGTAAATAAATAATAAAATCCATTGCGATAATCGATATAACGACACTTAAGACAAATGGAATTGAATAATAATTTAATAAACCCCAGCCATGCTCACTTGCAAAAGCCGCAACGCCAACAGCCGCCGCAGGAAACAGTAAGCGCACAATAAAACTATTGAAAAAAACCAGCCCCAGATTATTGCTCCAGCGCAGGGCTTTGGAAACGGTTAATGCTCGTTTAGGAGCAATGATTTCCCATAAAGCCATGATTGCCAGGGTGCCAATAAAAAAGCTTAGCCGAATGGTTTTTTCGTTTGCGGTTATGAATTCGTAAATAGTCATAATCTATCTCTTTTCCTATGTGTATTTTACTCTACACATTTCCTGGGCCATTTCATGAGGGATGGAGGTTAATATTGCTTGTATCTGTAGACCAAAAGGTTATAATTTTTAATATAATCCACTATTCTATTAATCACTAGAATACTAAAATTATGGAGTAAGTCAAGTGGCAGGTTTTAAACAAGAGTTATTTAGTCAGTTTGCCCGTGTCGGTAAAGCACTAAGTAATGGTAACCGACTGGAATTGCTGGAGTTTTTAGCTCAGGGCGAGCGCAGTGTTGAAGATTTGGCTAAAGTATCCGGTTTAAGCGTTGGAAATACCTCTCAGCATTTAAAGCTGCTCAGGCAGGCCGGTTTGGTCACATCACGCAAAGAAGGCTTAAAAGTCCATTACAGTATAACGGGTGATGATGTCATTTCACTTCTCGACAGTATGCGAGGGGTTGCCCAGCGTCATATTGCTGATGTACAGCAATTGGTCAGCAGTTTTCTAACAGTAAAGGATGATTTAGAGCCTATCCCCAGAGAAGAACTCATTCGCCGGGTAAAAGATGATCTCGTGACTGTGCTTGATGTACGCCCACCTGAAGAATTTGCAGCCGGTCATGTACCCGGTGCAGTAAATGTACCTTTAGCTGAATTAGAAAGCTATTTAGATAAGCTTGAAGCCGAACAGGAAATAGTGGCTTATTGCCGTGGCCCGCATTGTGTTCTGGCATTTGATGCGGTTGCAAAGGCAAGAGATAAAGGCTTAGTTGCCAGACGCCTGGAAGATGGGTTTCCTGAGTGGAAATTAGCGGGGCTTCCGGTTGAGATGCATCATTTTTAGAGGCGTATAATCCGAATAACTATCAGGGCGATAAAAAAATCATCGCCGTATTATGTGCCCATCATCGCTTTGCCTGGATACACCCTTTTGCCGATGGTAATGGGCGTGTGGGTCGCCTGTTTACCGATGCGGCATTAAAAGCCATTGGTATCGAAAGCGCTAAGCCGGGGACTGGCACGCTCGGCAGGGCGTTATAAACAAAGCCTTGAACTGGCGGATTACCCCAGACAGGGGGATCTTGATGGCAGAGGCAGCCTGAGTGAGAAAAACCTTCTCGCATTTTGCGACTATATGCTCGATAGTGCTTTGGATCAGGTTGATTATATTTCAAAGCTGCTAAATCTGGAGTCAATGCATCGGCGTATTAAAAGCTACATACAGGCACGGAATGATGGCCGTGTTTGGGGAAAATGAAGGATATTGCCGCATTCATCCTCTACAACGCCTTTGTGGTAGACAGCCTGAAGCGCGCAACCGCAATAGAATTAACCGGCATGCCAGAGCGAAGTGCGCGTCGACTTATTGCACAACTAAAACAGGAAGGCCTGCTGGCCGACACCAGCTCATATTCACCGCTTTATTGGCAAATTCCCGAACATGCAGAGCCCTGGTATTTTCCTCAGCTTGCGCCGGTGGTTTAATTGACCGGCATGATAGGCACTATAAAGCCTCTGGATAGGACTGTAATAACCTAAATGGCGCAAGTGGCAGTAGTGTCACTTGAATGCTACACTGTTTTAAAAGCAGGAGAGGTACGCATGGCCAGACAACGCATTGAAAACGATAGATCCACTACGACAGGCAGCACGCTGGTGTCGAAAGCACTGAATGATCTGGCGTCGTTAAAGTGGCTGACCCCATTAACGACGCTATTACCCAAGCGGAGCGGGGAGTTTGGGCGTCAAATTGAAATCTCACTGAATCAACTGGCCGAAACACAAAAAATCCTCAAGCTCCAGCTGCGCAAATCCGATAAAGCGGTCGTCATTGGTGTTGATCAGTACCAGGCGATTTTAAACATGAAAAAACATTATGAGGAACTCGTTGAAAAAGTTCGTGAGCTAGAATTGACTCAGGCCGCGAGTGAATACGATCAGCTATTCCAACGCATTGCCTCACCGACTTCCCGTCAAGCCGCTGATACCTTATTTGAGGCATCGGACGAAGAACTCAATAACGCCTATAAGGGGTAGGGGCTGCTGCCTTGATTACTGTCATTACCGGGGTTAACGGCGCAGGTAAAAGCTCTATTGCGGGTGTTTGGATACGAGATGCGGGCGGAGAGTATTTCAATCCAGATGAGGTTGCGAGGCAGTTGCAATCCCAAGAGCCTAAGCTCTCCCAATATGCTGCAAATGGCCAGGCCTGGCAGATGGGATTCGACTATTTACTCAATGCGATTAAGCACGATTCGGATTACACCTTTGAGACGACTCTAGGTGGGAATACCATCACGCAAAGTCTCTTGGACGCCATAGAAAAAGGCGTACACATCCGAATTATCTATGTTGGCTTGTCATCAGCCGAGCTCCATATCGAGCGCGTACAATATCGTGTTTCCCAAGGCGGTCACGATATCCCTGAAGATAAAATTTGGGAACGATACAGCCGATCAATTCATAACATGATGACCCTATTACCCGGATGTGTTGAGGTATTGGTATTAGACAACTCATCACCCATTCTCAATGGGAAACCAGGGATCAAAAAATTATTTGGTATAAAGTCTGGGAAGATAACAATAGTCACACAAGATTTGCCGGCATGGGCGAAACCTTTGGCAACAGTTGCGTTAAAAAACTTTCATTCCGAATAAATACCTATATAAATAGTCCAAATACTGAACACACTTTAATTATGTACGATAATCTTTTATTATCGTACATAATGAAATATACTACCCTCCATGGCTGGACGTAACCTCAGTAATAAAACAAAGAACCTTTTCGCGTATCAGTGATCGTGGCACCCGCGTCAATACGGATATCGCTAAAGCATCGGATCTTGAATACTTCTGGACCTGGGCTGAAATAGCTCACAAGTGTAATGAGTCATATCCTGTATCTTGGGAAATACTATTAGACTTTGTGGTGACTCACCTTGAAGGTGAGTTCCCAGAGGGTATAGAAGAGGCCTTGATTGCATCAAAAATGAAGCAATTCAAAGGCCGGCATAAACTCAAAACCATATTACGCCGTGTATCTACGCTTAGTTGGAAACATGGCCAGATGCATGTATCTAGAGACAACAACCCTGCATTTCATACAGCTGTTACTGACGTTCTTAAGAAAGCTGCAGATGATCCCTCACATGCACGAAAAGCGGCTCAGGCTGCTGATAAATCAATTTTAGTTAAGGTGTTAGAATCGATACCAGACAACATGATAGGTAAACGTGATCGGGCTTTATTTGCTGTAGCATGGGCTTCTGGTGGGCGACGTAGATCTGAAGCGATTGGCATGACCATTGAACAACGAGAAGCTTACGATGATGCCAGCGGTGGCTACTATATCTTTAACCTGACACATATTAAAAACAGAAAAAATACAGATGAACCGCTTAGGGTTAAGATTGGTGGTATGGCTAAGACTTTTCTGGATGCCTGGTTAGATGCGGCAAACATAAAATCAGGCCCTATCTTTAGGCAGTTGACTAAAGGTGGTAAAACAGTCAAAGACTCCCAAATTTCAGGTACCCAATTTTACCGCATAACAAAGAAGCGGTTTTTAGAATCCGGTATACCAGGTGTTGAAAATTTTTCGCCTCATTCATTTCGTTCTGGGTTTGCTACTGAGCTTGGGAAGCGTGGTGGAAATGTTGGTGATGGAATGGCTATGACTGGTCATAAATGTCTTCAGACTTTTATGACTTATTATCAGGCCGGTGCTGCTGAGAGTAATTCAGCCTCTAATATGCTTGATGATGATTAACCAAACTGGAAGTTCTGAAAAAAGTAGCTCTTTATATATTATTGATATCATCTATAAATTTTCGGTAAATGGAAGATCTTTCACTGATATATTACAGCATGCTAGACACTCAATTTATGCTGATGTTTTTTACGTCGTAAATGCTTAATAATTGATAGGAAAAGAAATTAATGAGAGTAAAAAATAGCGCGATAATATACACCGCCTATGATTACCAAACGTTACAAGGAGTTTATTTACTCTCGGTTTGGTTGAATGCCCCAACAGAATTTGAGCGAATGTGTTTTGAGGCGGATGAAGAAGACAACGACGCTCCTAAGGGGGTCGACGATGTTGTCTGCCAACGAGCAGATGGGAAAACAGACTTTTGGCAAGTTAAATTTACTCCATCTCCTGAGAAAGAGGAAAACCAGCTTACTTGGGACTGGCTATTAACTCGACCAGGTAAAACTGAACGTTCTAGATCGATATTGAAAAAGTTGAGTGATGCAGTTTCCTCGGTTTCTCCTGACAAAGTAGGGAAGGTTATCCTTTTCACAAATAAGGTTCCCGATCGCGCCATGGAAAACTGTATTAATGGTGCAAAGGTTGATTACTCCAAAATTAAGCCGGAAACTCAACAAATAATTATCGATCAACTTGGGAGCGAAGAAACTGCGACCGCCTTTTTTTCGAAGTTAGATATTCAACATAGTGAAGGCGACTATCACACATTAGATCGGACTGTTCGATCAGAATTATACAAGCACTCTGACGATGCCGGCATTGATCGCCTTCTGATTCGTTCCAGGCAGTGGGCAATGTTTAAAAATAACCCGCCTGTTGATGGATGGATTTACTTACATCACGTAAGAGAAATACTTTCTTCTAAACGTCCCGAACCCATTCCGGAGATTTTCACGGTATCATCCCAATATTGCTTACCCGATGATAAATTCCACAATGATCTAACTAACCAAGTATGTTCATCTAAAGGTGAGATCATCACACTCACTGGCAAACCCGGTCTTGGAAAAAGCACCTATCTTAGCTACCTGTGCCAAACCCTAGAAGACATGGAAATCCCGCTAATTCGCCATCATTATTTTTTGTCTTTAGGTGACACGACTGAAGATAGGTTGAGCCCTAGAGTTGTAGCAGAATCCCTTTTACACCAGATACAAAGCGTTCACCAGGAAGCCAATGCTGATACTTCAAGCCCAGAAAATCTGAGGACGGCTATTGAGAAATGCGCTGAATTTTACCAAGAACAGAATAAACCCTTCGTGGTA
>UOFI01000181.1_pt1 | contig 14364 bp, 28 predicted proteins | sample 1988361 | NCBI WGS metagenome assembly UOFI01 (sample SAMEA4712194, study PRJEB27164) | hydrothermal vent metagenome | biome: marine basaltic hydrothermal vent biome; feature: marine hydrothermal vent; material: mineral | place: Pacific Ocean | collected 2011-06-14/2011-07-23 | depth 1689 m
AAATGGTTATGCCGGGTGACAACGTGAAGATGGTTGTTACCTTAATTGCCCCGATAGCCATGGAAGAAGGCCTGCGCTTCGCAATACGCGAAGGTGGTCGAACCGTTGGTGCGGGTGTTGTAAGTAAAATCATGGAATAAGAGCCGTATTTCTGCCGGGTGGGTGCCGATGGTACACAGCTGGTGGAGGTGATTGTTCAGTTTAATAACTACTCACTTATCTAGAATAGTGTTTTTAAAGAGTAAAAATTATGGCAGCAAGTCAAAGAATCCGTATCCGCTTAAAATCTTTTGATCATAAGCTGGTAGATCGTTCCTGCACAGAGATCGTTGATACAGCAAAACGTACTGGGGCGCATGTAAAAGGCCCAATACCTTTGCCAACGAAGAAAGAGCGCTTCACAGTGTTAATTTCACCCCATGTGAACAAGGACGCGCGTGATCAGTATGAGTTACGTACTCACAAGCGTTTGCTGGATATCATTGACCCAACAGACAAGACCGTTGATGCGCTAATGAAGCTCGATCTGGCGGCAGGTGTGGATGTTCAGATTAAACTGAACTAGTTTTTTTCGGTAACTGTAAAATCATTGCAACATTATGTAGTGATGGCGAAAGAAACGTGATAGAATTCGCGCCTCATTTGGCCCAGCTCAAGGTTGGGCCAAATTTATACAGAAGTGTAAATTAAGTTAAATCAATGATTTAACTACGATTAATTAGTCTGGGTAAACCCGGGCTTAGCTAAATTTTTGGAATGCAGACATGGCTATCGGTTTAGTCGGTAAAAAATGCGGAATGACACGAATCTTCACTGAAGATGGCGTATCAATTCCTGTAACAGTCGTTGAAATTGCACCTAATCGCGTTACGCAGGTTAAAACTGTTGAGACGGACGGTTATGATGCAGTACAGGTTACAACAGGCGAGCGACGCGCCTCACGCGTAAACAAGGCAGCTGCAGGTCACTATGCTAAGGCAGGCGTAGAAGCGGGTCGTGGTTTATGGGAGTTTCGCCTGGATGCGGCAACAGAGTATGAAACAGGCTCTGAACTTCCTATAAACATGTTTGAAGTCGGGCAGAAAGTAGATGTTACGGGCAAATCCATCGGTAAAGGATTTGCTGGTGGCGTAAAACGCTGGGGCTTTAAAATGCAGGACGCGACACACGGTAACTCTATATCTCATCGTGCGCCGGGTTCTATCGGGCAGTGTCAGACACCTGGTCGAGTATTTAAAGGCAAGAAAATGGCAGGTCACATGGGTGACAAGCAGCGCACAGCGCAAACACTTGAACTGGTACGTGTTGATGAAGAGCGCGGCCTGTTATTGATTAAAGGTTCTGTGCCTGGCTCTAAAGGTGGTGACGTCATAGTACGTGCCGCTATAAAAGCTTAGGTTGAGAAGGGGTTAGATTCCAATGGATCTTCAGTTACATAAAGCAAGCGATAAAGTTACTGTTACAGATGCAATATTCGCAAGAGAGTTTAACAAGGGCCTGGTACATCAGGCGGTTGTTTCGTTTCTTGCCGGTGCACGTGCAGGTACGAAGGCGCAAAAGAACCGTTCAGCTGTAAGAGGCGGCGGAGCCAAACCATGGCGTCAGAAAGGTACGGGTCGTGCTCGTGCCGGTACTATTCGTAGTCCGATCTGGCGCTCAGGTGGTCAGACATTTGCAGCGGCACCACGTGATCATTCAGTTAAGCTGAATAAAAAGATGTACCGTGCAGCTATTAGCTCAATATTGTCAGAGCTGGTACGTCAGGACCGTTTGAAGGTGGTTGAAGATATCACGGTCGACTCACCAAAAACAAAAGGTATGGTTGCAAAACTGAATGACCTTGAAGTTTCTAAAGTGCTGATCGTTACAGAGACAGGAGATGAAAACCTGTATCTGTCTGCAAGAAATCTACATCAGGTCGAAATAACGGATGTTTCTGGAATGTCTGCTGTTGATCTGGTGGGTGCTGAAAACGTAGTAATGACAGTAGGTTCATTACGTGCGATTGAGGAGTGGCTGTCATGATGAGTCAGGAAAGAATTCTGCAGGTGCTGGTAGCGCCGCATATATCAGAAAAATCAACTCTGCTGGCAGATGCAAGTGCAATTCACGTATTTAAAGTGAACACTTCTGCTACAAAACTTGAAATCAAACAGGCAGTTGAAGAACTGTTTGAGGTTAAAGTTGCTCAGGTTAGAGTGATGAATGTAAAGGGTAAGACCAAGAGATTTGGTCAACGTATTGGTAAACGTTCTGACTGGCGAAAAGCCTATGTTAAGCTGGCTGAAGGCCAGGACATAGCTTTAGCTGGTGCAAACTAGAAGGCACGTAGACGATGGCAATTGTAAAAGCTAAGCCAACATCTCCGGGGCGTCGTTTTGTAGTCAAGGTAGTAAACCCTGATTTACATAAAGGCGCACCCCATGGTCCGTTGTTAGAAAAGAAGTCAAGAAAAGGTGGTCGTAATAACGCAGGTCGTATTACAACCCGACATGTCGGTGGTGGGCATAAACAGCACTATCGCGTTATTGATTTTAAACGAACTAAAGACGGTATTCCGGCGATTGTTGAGCGCCTTGAGTATGATCCGAATCGTACTGCAAATATTGCATTACTTAAGTATGCAGACGGTGAGCGTCGATACATTATTGCACCGAAGGGTGTAAAAGCAGGTGATGAAATTTCATCGGGATCAAATGCACCCATCAAAAATGGCAATACACTTCCATTGAGAAATGTACCTGTTGGATCTCAGATTCACTGCATAGAATTAAAGCCAGGCAAAGGTGCTCAGATAGCACGCAGTGCCGGCACATCTGTTCAGCTGGTTGCTCGCGAAGGCATGTATGCAACACTGCGTTTACGTTCAGGTGAAATGCGCAAAATTCATGTTGACTGCCGTGCGACTATCGGTGAAGTTGGCAACAGCGAACATAGTCTTCGCTCACTAGGTAAAGCAGGTGCCAAGCGCTGGCGTGGAGTACGTCCGACGGTTCGTGGTGTAGCGATGAATCCGGTCGATCATCCACACGGTGGTGGTGAAGGTCGTACATCCGGTGGTCGCCATCCGGTTTCACCCTGGGGTATGCCGACTAAAGGTAAGAAGACTCGTAGCAACAAGCGAACTGACAATATGATTGTTCGTCGCCGTAATAACCGTAAATAATTGAGGGTAATCAGGTGCCACGTTCACTAAAGAAAGGACCATTTATCGATCACCATTTAATGGCAAAGGTCGAGAAGGCAGTAGAAGAAAAAAGTCGTCGGCCCATTAAAACATGGTCTCGTCGCTCTACAGTCTTCCCCGATATGATTGGTTTGACTATCGCAGTACATAATGGTCGTCAGCACATACCGGTTTTAATTAATGAAAATATGGTCGGTCATAAGTTGGGTGAGTTTGCACTGACCCGTACTTTCCGTGGCCATGTAGCCGACAAAAAGTCGAAGAAGTAAGGGGTAGATAATGGAAGTAGCAGCAAAACATCGCTTTGCACGCATTTCACCTCAGAAATGTCGTCTGATTGTAGATCAAATTCGTGGTCTTGCAGTTGAAGAAGCAATCACCACTTTGACGTTCAGCAATAAGAAAGGCGCACACCTGGTACAGAAAGTACTGGAGTCCGCTATTGCTAATGCTGAACATAATGAGGGTGCAGATATTGATGAATTAAAAGTATCTAGCACCTATGTTGATGAAGGTCCGACAATGAAGCGTATTCAAGCTCGCGCAAAAGGTCGTGCTAACAGAATTTTAAAACGTACCAGCCACATCACGGTTACGGTTTCGGATCGTTAAGAGAGAAGCGGAATGGGCCAAAAAGTACATCCAATAGGTTTTCGTTTAGGTATTTCAGCAGACTGGAATACTAAATGGTATGCAAACAGTAAAGATTATCCTGTATTGCTAAATGCCGATATAAAAGTTCGTGAGTTTCTGAAAAAGAAACTGGCTGCGGCAAATGTAAGTCGTATTCAAATCGAACGTCCAACACGAGCAGCTGTGATTACAATTCATACTGCAAGACCCGGTGTTGTTATCGGTAAAAAAGGTGCAGATATAGAAGTATTGCGCAACGAAGTATCAAAGATTTTAGGTCTTCATATTAATAATGTGAAAATCAATATCGAAGAAATTCGTAAGCCAGAACTTGATGCGCAGCTTGTTGCTGAGAGTATTGCGCAACAGCTTGAGCGACGTGTAATGTTTCGTCGTGCAATGAAACGCTCTATGCAGAATACCATGCGCATGGGTGGTCAGGGCATCAAGATTAAAGTAGGCGGTCGTCTTAACGGTGCAGAAATTGCACGTAGCGAATGCTACATGGAAGGTCGAGTTCCTTTACATACTCTGCGAGCAGACATCGATTACGGTTTTGCAGAAGCGCTGACTACTTATGGAATACTGGGTGTGAAGGTCTGGATCTATAAAGGCGAAGTCTTCGATCTTGAGCAGAAAAAAAATGCAGCTCAGCAAGAAAATAGTCCTAAAAAGTCTGGCGGCAAAAGCCAGGATAAGAGGGGATAATTATGCTTCAGCCTAAACGTACAAAATTTAGAAAAGCTTTTAAAGGACGTAATCGCGGACTTGCTCAAAATGGAAACAAAGTCAGTTTTGGTGAGTACGGATTAAAAGCAATGGCTCGTGGTCGTATCTCTGCAAGGCAGATAGAAGCGGCTCGTCGAGCAATGACACGTCATATTAAGCGTACGGGAAAAATCTGGATTCGAGTATTTCCAGATACACCAATTTCAAATAAACCACTCGAAGTTCGAATGGGAAAAGGAAAAGGTAATGTAGACCACTGGGTAGCAAAGGTTCAGCCAGGCTCTGTATTATATGAAATGGAAGGTGTACCGGAAGAACTGGCAAGAGAAGCTTTTCAGCTAGCAGCAGCTAAATTGCCAATCAAAACAATATTTGTTTCACGAGCGGTGATGTAATGGCTAATACAGATAGCTTAACAGCAAAAGATTACAGAGAAAAAGATGAAGCGGGTTTAAAAGAAGAGATTTTAAGCTTACGTAAAGAGCAGTTTAACCTGCGCATGCAGCAGGGAGCAGGTGAGATGACCAAGCCACATCTGTTTAAAAAAGCACGCCGTGAAATCGCGCGTATTAAGACTGTTCTAACAGAAAAAAAGCAGGCAGGTAAAGCATCATGAGTGCAGAAAAGTTGCAACGAACCCTACAGGGTGTAGTGAGCAGTAATAAGATGGAAAAATCCGCTACTGTAACTATAGAGCGTCGTGTTAAGCACCCACTTTATGGAAAAATCATAAAGCGCTCAACAAAGCTGAGCATTCATGATGAAGCAAATGAGTGCGGGATTGGTGATACTGTAATAATTGAGCAGTGCGCGCCAATTTCAAAAACGAAGTCCTGGAAACTGGTTAAAGTTGTTGAGAAATCAACCGCAGTTTAATAAAGATTAATTAGAAATTTGGTGTCGTCATGATTCAAATGCAAACCGTTCTCAATGCAGCAGACAACAGTGGAGCACGCCGCGTACAGTGTATTAAAGTACTGGGTGGATCTCATCGTCGTTATGCTCGCATCGGTGATGTTATAAAAGTTAGCATCAAGGAAGCAATTCCAAGAGGTAAGGTTAAAAAGGGTGAAGTATATAATGCAGTCGTTGTTCGTACTGCTAAGGGTGTTCGTCGCTCTGATGGCTCACTAATCCGTTTTGATAATAATGCTGCGGTTCTTCTGAATGCAAACCTGCAGCCTATTGGTACACGTATTTTTGGCCCTGTAACACGTGAGCTACGTAATGAGAAATTTATGAAAATAATTTCTCTTGCGCCAGAAGTTCTGTAGGGAGTTATTGATATGCAAAGAATCAAAAAAGGTGATGAAGTTATTGTAACAGCGGGTAAAGACAAAGGTCGCCGTGGTTCAGTAATGGATGTATTGAAAAATAATCGTGTGATGGTTGAAAACATCAACATGGTTAAAAAACACGCTAAGCCTAATCCGATGGCGGGCATTGAAGGCGGTATTATAGAAAAGGAAATGTCTATCCACGTTTCCAATGTAATGCTGTTTAATCCTGCAACAAACAAGGGTGATCGGGTTGGAATCAGGACATTAGAAGATGGCAAAAAAGTTCGCTTCTTTAAGTCTAATAACGAAGTCGTTGACGTTTAACAGGTGACGCGAACTATGGCTAGGTTACAAGATACTTACAAAACCACAATTGTTAAGCAGTTGATGGAAGAGCAAGGTTATAAGAATCAGATGGATGTCCCTCGCATCGAAAAAATCACTCTAAATATGGGTGTAGGCGAAGGCGTATCTGATAAGAAAGTGGTTGAAGCAGCACGTACTGATATGGAAAAAATTGCAGGCCAAAAACCTGTAACGACTATCGCAAGAAAATCAGTGGCCGCATTCAAACTGAGAGAAGGTTCTCCTATTGGCTGTAAAGTAACTCTGCGCAAAGCGTATATGTATGAGTTTCTTGATCGCCTGATTAATATTGCGGTACCTCGAATTCGTGATTTCCGTGGTTTAAACGGCAAATCATTTGATGGTCGTGGTAACTACAGTATGGGTGTACAGGAACAGATTATCTTTCCAGAAATTGATTATGAAAAGATAGATAAAATCCGTGGTATGGATATCACAATAACAACCAGTGCAAAAACTGACGACGAAGCAAAGGCTTTACTGAAAGCATTTAGCTTTCCGTTTAAAAATTAAGCCGAGTAATCCAAGGGCAAATCATGGCAAAAGTATCAATGGTACAGCGCGAAAAGAAACGCGCAAAATTAGTCGAGAGAGACTTCGAAAAGCGTAAAACATTACGTGCTATTCTGGCTGATCCAGAAGCAAGTTTTGAAGAAAAGATGGACGCGCAGACCAGAATGCAGAAATTGCCACGTGACTCCAGTCCTAGCAGACGTAGGAATCGCTGTCAGATTACAGGTCGTCCACACGGATATTATCGCAAGTTTGGCCTTTCGCGTATTAAACTACGTGAGGCAATGATGCGAGGTGATGTGCCCGGTCTTGTGAAAGCAAGCTGGTAGATCACGTTTAAAAATTACAAATTATATATTAAGAGTAAGGTAAATAGATTATGAGTATGTCAGATCCAGTAGCAGATATGCTGACTCGTATTCGAAATGGACAGTCTGCTTCTAAAGTGGAAGTCACTATGCCTGCATCTAATATGAAACAGTCAATAGCCCAGGTTTTAAAAGACGAAGGTTATATTACTGACTTTACTGTTTCTAAAGATGCAAAGCCAGAGATGTCTGTTTCGCTAAAGTATTATGATGGTAAACCGGTCATTGAAATGATCAAGCGCACGAGTCGCCCTGGTTTACGCATTTATAAAAACAAAGATGAATTACCCAGGGTTTTAAACGGCCTGGGTATTGTTATTGTTTCAACTTCTAAAGGCATGATGACTGACCAAGCTGCACGCGCTGCAGGTATTGGTGGTGAGTTAATCTGCACTGTTGCCTAAAGGATAATGAAATGTCTCGAATAGCGAAAAAACCGATTGCTGTACCAGCTGGAACTGAAATTAAAATATCCGGACGTTCAGTAAATGTAAAAGGCCCTAAGGGCACATTGAATATAGATTTACACGAAACGGTGTCTATTGCACAAGAAGGTGATATTTTAAATCTTTCACCAGCTACACCTGCAGCAATGGCAATGGCAGGTACTATGCGCTCTTTGGTGAGCAATATGGTTGCAGGCGTAACGGATGGGTTCGAAAAGAAACTGGAGCTCATCGGCGTTGGTTATCGTGCCAAAGCACAGGGGAATTCATTGAATCTTCAGCTGGGCTTTTCACATCCAGTAGATTATGCGGTACCAGAAGGAATCACTGTAGAAACACCCAGCCAGACTGAAATCCTGGTCAGGGGGGCAGACAAGCAAAAAGTTGGTCAGGTATCAGCTGAAATTCGTGCTTATCGTCCGCCAGAGCCATATAAAGGTAAGGGTGTTCGTTACAGTGATGAGTATGTAATACGTAAAGAAGCTAAGAAGAAATAGGTGCTGAGATGAAGTCTAAAAAAGAAAGTCGAGTTCGTCGCGCAAGACGCACCCGTATGAAAATACGCGAATTAGGTGCAAACAGATTGTGTATATTCCGCACACCTCGCCACATATACGCGCAGATACTGTCTGCTGATGGCGGCAAAACATTAGCTTCTTCGTCAACTTTAGATGCAGATGTTAAATCTGCAATTAAAAGCTCCGGCAATACTGATGCGGCTGCAACAGTTGGAAAGCTGATTGCTGAAAAATCAAAGGCTGCTGGAATTAGCAGTGTTGCATTTGATCGTTCAGGCTTTAAGTACCATGGCCGTGTAAAAGCACTGGCTGAAGCTGCACGTGAAAACGGACTGCAATTCTAAAGGCAAATAATATGGCACAAAATAGAGACAATCAAAGAGAAAACAAAGACGACTTTATTGAAAAACTGGTAACCGTAAATCGTGTTGCAAAAGTTGTTAAAGGTGGTCGTCAGTTTGGTTTCACAGCGCTGACTGTTGTTGGTGATGGAAAAGGCACTGTTGGTCTTGGCTATGGCAAGGCTAAAGAAGTACCTGCGGCTATTCAGAAAGCAATGGATAAGGCACGTAAGAATATGCGTAAAGTTCATCTTAAAGATGACACGCTACAGCACGCAGTTGTCGGAGAGCATGGTGCAGCTAATGTCTATATGCAACCGGCATCTGATGGTACCGGTATAATCGCAGGCGGCGCAATGCGTGCAGTGTTTGAAGCGGTCGGAGTTAAAAACGTACTGGCTAAAATTAACGGTACACGCAATCCTATCAACGTTGTTCGCGCAACAATAAACGGTCTTGAGATGATGCGATCTCCTGAGGCTATTGCAGCAAAGCGTGGCAAGAAAGTTGAAGAAATAGTAGGCTAATTGACATGGCACAGAAGAAAATCAGAGTTACATTGGTGAAAAGTACAATAGGGCGCTTAAAGTCACATATTGCTTGTGCAAGAGGCCTGGGCTTACGCCGTACGAATCATACCGTTGAAGTTATTGATACACCTGAAAACCGTGGAATGATTAATAAAATCAACTACATGGTTAAGTCAGAGGAAGTTTAAAATGCAATTGAATAGCCTGAGCCCGGATGCGGGCAGCCGTAAATCTGCTAAACGTGTTGGACGTGGAATCGGTTGTGGACAGGGTAAAACCTGTGGTCGTGGTCATAAAGGCCAGAAGTCTAGAAATGGTGGCTTTCATAAGGTTGGCTTCGAGGGTGGTCAGATGCCACTGCAGCGTCGCCTGCCTAAAGTTGGCTTTAATTCACGCATGGCAAAATACAGTGCTGAAGTACGTTTAAGCGAGCTTCAGAAGCTGGGTGAAAATACAGTCACATTAGCAACATTAATAGAAGCTAACATAGTGCCTGCATTCACGAAAAAGGCGAAAGTTATTGCTTCAGGCGAAATTTCATCAGCAGTGACTTTACAGGGTGTTAAAGCAACTAAAGGCGCTCTGGCAGCTATAGAAGCCGCCGGTGGTAAAGTAGAAGCATAGCGGAATACTAATGGCAGTCGATACAAGTAATTTGCAGGAACTTAAGCAGCGCATCCTCTTTGTAGTGGGTGCGCTGATCGTTTACCGCATTGGAACCTTTATACCGGTTCCGGGTGTAAATCCAACGATCATGTCTGCCATATTTGACCAGCAATCAGGTACTATCCTGGATGTGTTTAATATGTTCTCTGGTGGTGCACTAGAGCGTATGTCATTGTTTGCATTGGGTATTATGCCTTATATATCGGCGTCCATTATCATGCAATTACTGACCGTAACGGTACCCAGTCTGGAGCAGTTAAAGAAAGACGGTGAAGCCGGTCGGCGCAAAATAACCATGTATACACGCTATGGTGCAGTTTGCCTGGCACTGTTCCAGTCTATGGGCGTGGCAAATATGCTCCTATCACAGACTCACCAGGGAGCGCCACTGGTATACATAGAATCGACTGTATCATTTTATGTAATAGCCGTTACATCACTGGTCACAGGTACCGTATTTTTAATGTGGCTGGGCGAGCAGATTTCCGAGCGAGGAATCGGCAATGGTATATCCATGATCATATTTGCCGGTATTGTAGCGGGTTTACCTGCTGCAATTGGTGGTACCGCTGAGTTGGTTAGAACAGGTGAGTTGCATACACTTACTGCAATTATTCTGTTTGTTCTGGCGATTGCAGTGACTGCATTTGTTATATTTGTTGAGCGTGGTCAAAGGCGCATCACTGTAAATTACGCAAAACGTCAGCAGGGGCGCAAGATGTATGCGGCTCAGAGCAGTCACTTACCGCTTAAGCTGAATATGGCGGGTGTTATACCCCCTATATTTGCATCAAGTATTATACTGTTTCCAGCGACCATGGGTGGCTGGTTCGGGCAGTCACAGGGCATGGGGTGGTTGGCCGATATATCGACTGCACTGTCACCAGGGCAGCCCATATATGTCATGTTTTATGCTGCAGCGATTATTTTCTTCTGCTTTTTCTATACCGCACTGGTATTTAATAGCAGAGAAACCGCTGATAACCTGAAAAAATCAGGTGCTTTTATACCCGGTATTCGTCCAGGTGAGCAAACAGCAAAATATATAGATGGCGTGATGACACGTCTGACTCTGGTGGGGGCGTTTTACATTACAGCGGTTTGCCTGTTACCTGAGTTTTTGATTTTATACTGGAATGTTCCATTTTACTTTGGTGGAACATCGCTGTTGATTATTGTGGTAGTAGTCATGGATTTCATGGCTCAGGTTCAGTCACACATGATGTCACAACAGTATGAAGGCTTGATGAAGAAAGCAAACTTTAAGGGATTGGGCAAAAAAGCCTGATCTATAACCCTGAAGCGAGAGCAGTTATGAAAGTTCGTGCATCTGTAAAGAAAATGTGCAGAAACTGTAAAGTTATTAAAAGAAATGGTGTTGTTCGTGTGATTTGTAAAGATCCACGTCATAAGCAACGTCAAGGTTGATTTAAAGGCGATATATCGCTAAAATGCTGCGCTTTGCGCTGGAGACGGATTGAATGGCCCGTATAGCTGGTATTAACATACCTGATCAAAAACATACTGTCATTGGTTTAACATATATTTACGGCATTGGCCTAACGCGTGCACAGAAAATCTGTGTTGCGACAAATATTGAACCATCAGACAAAATGAGTACGTTGAGTGAAGAACAGCTCGAATCTTTACGTACTGAAGTCGGTAAATTCACCGTTGAAGGTGATTTACGTCGTGAAGTATCAATGAGCATTAAACGCTTGATGGACATGGGTTGTAACCGTGGTATTCGTCATCGTCGCAGTCTACCCCTGCGCGGACAGCGTACCAAGACGAATGCTCGTACACGTAAAGGCCCCAAGCGCCCGATTCGTAAGTAAAATCGGGTAAATAATTGGTTATTTAGGTAAAAGTAATGGCAAAACCAACAGCTAAGAAAAAAGTAAAACGTACGATAACGGATGGAGTGGCGCATATTTATGCATCATTCAACAATACTATCGTGACAATATCTGATCGTCAGGGCAATACACTCTCGTGGGCAACTGCAGGTGGTTCTGGTTTCCGTGGTTCACGTAAGAGTACGCCTTTTGCAGCACAGGTTGCAGCTGAAAGAGCCGGTACCCGTGCAAAAGACTACGGTGTTAAGAATCTTGAAGTACTTGTTAAGGGCCCGGGTCCTGGACGCGAATCAGCTGTACGCTCTTTAAACAATGCTGGTTTCAAAATTACTAATATCAGTGATATTACCCCAATTCCACACAATGGTTGTCGTCCTCCAAAACGACGCCGTGTATAAGGCGGAGAATAGTAGTGGCTCGTTATCTAGGTCCCAAGTGTAAGCTGAGTCGTCGTGAAGGCGTCGATCTTGAACATAAATCAGGTATTCGTGCACTGGATAGTAAGTGCAAGCTTGATCAAAAGCCCGGACAACACGGTGCAGGGCGCAGTCGACTGACTGATTATGGCATACAGCTGCGTGAAAAACAGAAGCTTCGTCGTATATACGGCGTGCTTGAAAAGCAGTTTGTTAATTACTACAAAAAAGCGGCATCAAGAAAAGGCTCTACAGGTGAAAACCTGCTTGAGTGTCTTGAGACACGTTTAGATAACGTTGTATATCGTAGTGGCTTTGGCTCAACACGTAATGAGTCACGTCAGTTAATTAGCCATAAGTCCATTATGGTTAATGATCAACTGGTAAATATACCCTCTTATGTAGTCAAAGCAGATGATAAAATATCTGTACGTGAGAAATCAAAATCTCAGACGCGTATTAAAGATGCACTTGAGCTTGCTAAGCAGCGCGGCATCGCAGACTGGATCTCTCTTGATGAGAGTAAGATGGAAGCAACATTTAAGTCTATTCCAGAGCGTAGCGAACTGTCAGCAGACATAAACGAACAACTCGTTGTTGAACTGTACTCCAAGTAAAGGATACCTAACAGAATGTCAGGAAAATCTGAAGAACTTCTTACTCCTCGTAATATTGATGTACATGCGTATAGCGATACTCACGCGAAGATTGTGCTCGAGCCATTAGAAAGAGGCTTTGGGCATACTCTGGGTAACGCACTACGGCGCATTATGCTGTCCTCTATTGAAGGTGCAGCCATTGTAGAAGCTGAGATTGAAGGTGTGCTGCACGAATATAGCTCACTGGAAGGCATACAGGAAGACGTTCTTGATATATTGTTAAACCTGAAAGGTGTAGCTATAACAATGCATGAACGCTCAGAAGCACTGTTGACGCTGAAAAAAACCGGCCCCGGCATTGTAACCGCAGGTGATATTGCAACTGATCACGATGTTGAAATAGTTAATCCTGATTATGTTATTGCGAATATTACAGGTAATGTAAGTCTGAATATGACCCTGAAAATCAATAAGGGTCGAGGTTATCAGCCGGCTACAATGCGCAAATCAGAGACTGCTGAAACAGCGACTATAGGTGCACTGGCAATAGATGCATCTTTCAGCCCTATATTGCGCGTAGCTTACACCGTTGAAAGTGCACGTGTTGAACAGCGTACAAACCTCGATAAACTGATCCTTGATGTAGAAACCAATGGTACAGTAGATCCTGAAGAAACTATCCGCACAGCCGCTACCGTATTACAGAAGCAGCTGGCTGCATTTGTTAATCTGCAGAGCATTGAAGAAGCAGAAGCGCAGGAAGTAGAAGAAGAAATTGATCCAATTCTGTTGCGTCCTGTTGATGATCTAGAGTTAACGGTAAGATCAGCCAATTGCCTGAAAGCAGAAAATATTTATTACATTGGTGACCTGATTCAGCGTACTGAAGTAGAGTTGTTGAAGACACCTAATCTGGGTAAGAAGTCCCTGACTGAAATCAAAGACGTACTGGCCTCGCACGGTCTCTCATTGGGAGCACGCCTGGAAAACTGGCCACCTGCGTCAATTCGTGAAAAACAAGCGAGTTAATGAAGCTATTATTTAGCCATCAGTAACCGTCTAATAACAGCAGAATCTGTTAAGGTAAAAGAAAATGCGTCATCGTAAATCAGGTCGTCAACTTAATAGAAACAGCAGCCATCGTAAGGCGATGTTTCAAAATATGACTAATTCACTCTTTGAGCATGAATTAATTAAAACAACACTGCCAAAAGCCAAAGAATTACGCCGCATCGCAGAGCCGCTTATTACACTGGCAAAAGAAGACAGCGTAGCATCACGTCGTTTGGCATTTAGTAGAATGCGCGATAAAGCTATGGTGGGTAAATTATTTACAGAACTTGGTCCGCGTTATAAAGAACGTCCAGGTGGTTACCTGAGAGTAATGAAGTGTGGCTTTCGTACGGGTGATGCTGCACCTATGGCATATGTAGAACTGGTTGACAGACCAGAGCCAGTAGAAGAGGCGATAGAAGTAGAGTAACTTACTTTTTCTACCCATTAAAAAGCCGGATGCTGTTCCGGCTTTTTAATGGGTAGAAAAAGTTGCCTTAAGCCTAAATTAATCAGTTAATTGCACAAATACACTCTAAGTATTTGAGAATGTTAGTTATTCTCACTCAGTGCAAGTCACCCGTTCGGTGAGGGTGCTGTATCCTGAATTGCACCCCTGGGAGCACACCTGACTATACCAAAGCATCGCTCCTTTGCGTCCTGCAACCGCGATATTAGTGCATCCCCCCCTGCACGTCTTCGCTCCTTTGTATCCTGCAACCACGATATTAGTGCGTCCCTGCACGTCTTCGCTCCTTTGCATCCTGCAACCACGATATTAGTGCGTCCCTGCACGTCTTCGCTCCTTTGCATCCTGCAATCACGATATTAGTGCGTCCCTGCACGTCTTCGCTCCTTTT
>UOFI01000059.1_pt1 | contig 14078 bp, 10 predicted proteins | sample 1988361 | NCBI WGS metagenome assembly UOFI01 (sample SAMEA4712194, study PRJEB27164) | hydrothermal vent metagenome | biome: marine basaltic hydrothermal vent biome; feature: marine hydrothermal vent; material: mineral | place: Pacific Ocean | collected 2011-06-14/2011-07-23 | depth 1689 m
GGTGCCTTTGATTTTGTCTCTAAACCAATTGATTTGCAGGTTTTTCGTGAACTGGTAAATTCAGCTATTAAAATAGCCGCCACCCCTTCACTCCCCGCCTCAGAATGCAAACTTAGCTTATTAGGACAGTCAGAAAAAACCAGACAGTTACGCAATAAAATTAGTAAACTGGCGCGCAGCCAGGCCCCGGTATTTATACACGGTGAATCAGGCACCGGCAAAGAACTAGCCGCCCGACTGATTCATGAACAAAGCATACGCAATGAAAATTCATTTATTGCCATTAACTGCGGAGCGATACCTGCAGAACTGATGGAAAGTGAGTTTTTTGGCCATAAAAAAGGCAGCTTTACTGGTGCGTCCTCAGATAAAACCGGGCTTTTTATGGCTGCAGACAAGGGCACCCTGTTTCTCGACGAAGTCGCCGACCTGCCTTTACATATGCAGGTTAAGCTCTTACGCGCTATTCAGGAAAAGACGATTCGCCCGGTCGGTGAACTGCAGGAAAAAGCGATTGATGTACGAATTTTAAGCGCCAGCCATAAAAATCTGACGGACCTGGTCACCCTGGGTAAGTTCAGAGAAGATCTATTCTACAGAATAAACGTTATTGAGCTTAATGTACCTGCTCTTCGTAATAGACCCGATGATATCCCTGAGCTGACATCACACCTGTTAAAAAGAATAGCTAATAAATCTGGGTTACCCCACGTACCCGATTTAACCGATGACGCTTTAAATGCCCTTATAGACTACCCGTTTCCGGGGAACGTACGTGAGCTGGAAAACATACTGGAACGCTCTATTGCATTAATTGACGGGGATACAATAGCGCTTTCTGATATACAGTTGCCAGAAAACCATGCTCCCCATCAAAATAAAGCCAACAGCACTCACCCAACAAAAACGGATCAGCTATCAGCACTTGATATTGACAGTCATCAAAAAGAATTGATCAAACAGGCGCTTGAAAAAACCCGCTGGAACAAAACCGCAGCAGCAAAATTACTCGGGCTTACACCTCGCCAGCTAAGCTACAGAATACAAAAATTGAATATTGGCTAGTTTTGCTGGCCACGCTCAAAAAACGCAACATAACTATCCGCTAATATTTAAATGCTCAACAAAGTGACAATAAAATCACAAAAATGCGATACATATTGAAGCGAATGTTTTAATATTTAATCCCGTATTTACAACCGTTTAGACCAATTTATTGCTAAATCTCATTATAAATGGGTTAATCTGGTTTATAAGACCATCAGCATAGACAGAATATTTAAGGATTCATTATGAGAAACATCAGGCACAGCAAGGGCTTTACCATTATTGAGCTACTGGTCGTTATTGGTATTCTCGGTGTACTCACGACGATTGCTTTACCTGCCTATCGTGGATATATCGATGCCTCCTGCCTTTCCACCGCCAATATTAATGCCAATACCCTGCGAGCATTTGAAGAAAATTACTTGATTGAAAACGGCAGCTATTTATCGGGCACTCACAATAAGACCGATACAACAAGCGCCTTAACAACCGGCTTGCACTGGAACCCGGATGATGATGGGCGCTATAAATATGTTGTTGCAGCGGGGTCTACGGGTAGCCTTACAACATCTTTAAAAATTACCGTATCCTCAGCCAACTGCACGGCTGATGCTATTGATGGTAACTAGGATACGCCACAAACACAGGCTCCTGTTCATATTTTGTTGCTGGGATGCACCAGCGATGCTCTGGCGCAACATGATTACCTACACACATGTAGATCAGCCACAATTACAGATCTACATCACAATCAGCCTTAAATGACACATATTAACTATTGATATAGATGATTTTTTCGTGACATCGCTTAAATCTGGATATATAGTAAATGTCAGCTATTATCACTATTACAGAAGACCATTAAGAAGTATTGTTCAATGCATTGCATCAGCATTGCCATATAGTTCTATTTTTTATATACAACAACTTAATTCATGAGCCGTTTATGCAACAGGACACCAAGCTTAGCGGGTTGTCGCGTCGATTAGTTCTCGACGGCATTCTGGAAAAGAATGCTGCATTAAGCGCACAATCTGATGCTAAAAAACAAAAACTAAATTTAAGCCAGTACCTTGTTAATCAGAAGCTCATCGCTGCAGACAAACTGGCAACAATTGCAGCTAATGAGTTTGGCTTCCCTCTGTTAGACTTAAATGCACTGGATAAGGATTCCATTCCCACCGGCCTGGTCAATGAAGACCTGATAAAAAAACACCAGGCAATCCCCATATACAAACGGGGTAACCGGCTTTATGTCGCCGTTGCAGAGCCAACAAATTTACTGGGCATAGATGAAATAAAGTTTCAGACCGGTATTAATACGGAAGCAGTGCTGGTTGAAGCGGATAAGCTCAGCAAGTTTATAGAAAAAACCCTGGATGCCCAGGATGCCGCTGGCATGGGGGATATGCTGGATGAAGACCTTGATGATCTCGACTTTGAAGATGCTGAGGCAGACTCCAGCGGTGAAAGTCAGGCATCATCGGATGCGGATGACACCCCGGTTGTTCGTTTTGTAAATAAGGTATTGCTGGATGCGATAAAAAAAGGTGCATCAGATATTCACTTTGAACCTTATGAAAAACGCTACCGCGTACGCCTGCGCATTGATGGCGTATTACGCGAAGTTGCATCCCCTCCCAATACCATGGGTGGGCGACTTTCCGCCAGAATAAAAGTCATGTCACGTATGGATACAGCTGAACGACGCGTGCCTCAGGATGGGCGTATAAAAATGCGCATATCGAAAAACAAGGCCATCGATTTTCGGGTTAATACCTGCCCGACATTATTCGGCGAAAAAATTGTGCTGCGAATTCTTGATGCCTCTGCGGCAAAGCTGGGTATCGATGTGCTGGGCTATGAGCCGGAACAGAAACAGCTTTACCTGGATGCGCTGGCAAACCCCTATGGTATGATTCTGGTGACCGGCCCCACCGGCAGCGGTAAAACCGTCTCACTTTATACTGGCCTGAATATTTTAAATACCGAAGACAGAAATATATCAACCGCCGAAGACCCTGTGGAGATTAACCTTGAAGGCATTAACCAGGTTAACATGAACCCGAAAGTCGGCCTCGACTTTAACTCTACATTAAGGGCCTTTTTACGCCAGGACCCAGATATCATTATGGTTGGGGAAATCCGCGATCTGGAAACCGCCGGCATCGCCATAAAAGCCGCACAAACAGGCCATATGGTCATGTCTACCCTACACACCAATGATGGCCCGCAAACACTCTCTCGCCTGATTAATATGGGGGTCCCTCCCTTTAATATTGCTTCAGCGGTTAATTTAATTATTGCTCAACGACTGGCCCGACGACTCTGTGAAAACTGCAAAACTGAAGAAAGCATACCGGATAAAACCCTGCTTAACGAAGGTTTCACTCAGGATGATGTAAGCAATGGCATTAAGCTCTATAAAGCCGTAGGCTGCGACCAGTGCGATAAAGGCTATAAAGGCCGGGTCGGCATATATCAGGTAATGAAAATATCAGAAGAGATGGGCCGAATTATTATGAGGGAAGGCAATGCACTGGAGCTGGCCGACCAGGCCCAGAAAGAAGGTGTGGCCGACCTGCGACAGTCGGGACTTAAAAAGGCAAGAGACGGTGTCACCAGCCTTGAAGAAATTAATCGAGTGACCAAGGATTAAAAATGGTTCAGAAAAAGACAGCAAAATCAAAGAAAAAACAAAAGAAAATTGTTAAATCCACCTTTACCTGGGAAGGAAAAAACAAATCCGGAAAAATTTTAAAAGGCCAGATCATTGCTTCAAATATGGATCTGGTTAAAGCCGAGCTCAGAAAACAGGGCATAGTACCTAAGAAAGTTAAGAAAAAATCAGCCGGTTTATTCGGCGGTGGTGGTGGAAAACCCATTAAGTCTGCGGATATCTGTATTTTCAGTCGGCAGATGGCCACCATGATGAAAGCCGGCGTTCCCCTGGTTCAGTCATTTGAAATTACCGCTGACGGCCATTCAAATAAAAATATGACCGATTTGATTTATGCCATTAAAGCCGATGTTGAAGCTGGGGGCACCTTTGCTGACGCCATCAGAAACCACCCGCTTTATTTTGATGACCTGTTCTGTAATCTGGTTTCAGCAGGTGAACAGTCCGGTGCCCTGGAAACACTGCTTGAGAAAATTGCCACTTATAAAGAAAAAACCGAAGCACTTAAAGCTAAAATCAAAAAAGCATTAACCTACCCCATGTCTGTTTTAGTTGTTGCCTTTATTGTGACTGCCATATTATTAATCTATGTAGTACCGGCATTTGCCCAGGTTTTTTCCGGTTTTGGCGCAGACCTTCCGGCATTTACCCTGTTTGTGGTCGGACTCTCCGATTTTATGGTGGAATGGTGGTGGGCTGTTTTCGGCTCCATTATCGGCGCAATTATTGGCATTGGACAAACTTATAAACGCTCCCGAAAATTCAGGGACACGCTGGACCGAACCTATCTGAAACTACCGGTAGTCGGAGCCCTGGTGAAAAATTCAGCCATCGCTCGCTTCTCCCGCACCCTGGCCACCATGTTCGCCGCCGGTGTGCCTCTGGTTGAAGCTATGGACTCCGTGGCCGGCGCATCCGGTAACAATGAATATGTTAAAGCCATTTTAACCATGCGTGATGACCTGGCCAGTGGTTTGCAACTCCAGACCGGCTTACAGGCTTTTCCTGAACTGTTCCCGAATATGGTTGTACAGATGGTCTCCATCGGTGAAGAGTCCGGCGCACTGGATGACATGCTGGGCAAAGTGGCCGATTTTTATGAAGCCGAAGTTGATAATTCCGTTGATGCCCTTACCAGCTTAATGGAACCCGCTATAATGGTATTTCTGGCCATTGTTATCGGTGGACTGGTTATAGCAATGTATCTGCCCATATTCAAAATGGGCGAAGTCGTTGGTTGAATATTTTGCAGCGGTTTTACTGGCCTTTCAGCAAAGCTCCTGGCTTTTTTATTCAAGTGTTCTATTCACAGGACTGGCCGTTGGCAGCTTTCTCAATGTCGTTATCTACCGACTGCCGGTTATGCTTGAAAATGAATGGCGCAGTGACTGCAAAGCATTTTTAGAGTTAAAAGCTGATGACCCCGCCGTCTTTAGTTTATCAACCCCAGCCTCTACCTGTCCGGCATGCGGGCATAAAATAAGAGCCTGGGAGAACATCCCCCTGCTCAGCTATATTTTTCTGCGCGGAAAGTGCTCTGCCTGCAATGCACACATTTCCCCACAATATCCAGCGATCGAAGCCATAACAGGCGCGCTCTCTATATTCATTGCAATACGCTTTGGTGTAAGTCTGGAAACATTATTTGGCCTGTTCTTCACCTGGTCACTGATTGCGTTAACGGTTATTGATGCAAAAAAACAGTTACTGCCCGACATTATTACATTACCCCTTTTATGGGTTGGCATATTACTGAATACATCGGAAATATTTACTGACCTTGAATCATCTGTCTTCGGTGCAGTTATCGGCTATCTTATTCTGTGGAGTATATACAAGCTGTTCAAGCTACTGACAGGCAAAGAAGGAATGGGCTACGGAGATTTTAAACTCCTTGGCGCACTGGGTGCATGGATGGGTTGGTTAATGCTGCCGCAGATTATTTTACTTTCATCGCTGGTTGGAACGGTTATCGGGCTTTCCATGATTGCCCTGCGCAAACATAATAAAGGCACTCCCATTCCATTCGGCCCCTATCTGGCCATTGCAGGCTGGATCGCTTTTGTCTGGGGCACAGAAATTAACCAGGCATGGCTCAATATTTAATGCTAACAATCGCCTTAACCGGTGGCATTGGTTGCGGAAAGACAACGGTCTGTCGGCTATTTTCCTCCTGTGGTATACCCATTATAGACACAGATATTATAGCCAGGCAGCTCGTAGAACCGGGCAAAATTGCCTATCAGGAAATCGTTTCAAGCTTTGCAAACAACATTCTCTCTGATGACAACACAATCGACAGAAAAAAACTGGCCGCAAGAATATTTAATAATCCGCAAGACCGGCAGAAGCTCGAATCAATACTCCACCCAAAAATTCGCGATGAAATCAACCTTCAACTTACTCCGCTGACATCCGACTACGTCATTATTGCCATCCCGCTTTTAACTGAAACCTCACAGCAATCTCAATATGACAGAGTGCTGCTCATTGACTGCACTGAACAACAACAAATCGAACGCACACTCAGTCGAGACCAACGCAGCCTGAGTGAAGTTAAAGCCATCATTCAATCTCAGGCAACTCGGAGTGAACGCATTAAGGTTGCAGATGATATTATTAACAACAGCTTTGATCTGGACACCCTTAAAGCAAAAGTCTATGCATTGCATAAATATTACCTGAGTCTTGCACAAACCAATTAGTCCCTGCATATTAAACTTTTGTCTTATGTTTTGGTCTATTTTGTGCCAAAATAGCGGGATTCATCTCTATTTCGTGGCAAAAACATGACAGATCAACTCATTTTTGAGCAACCTTTGAATGAGCGCGTCAGAACATTCCTGCGCCTGGAACATTTATTCACTCAATATAACCAGCACCTGGAGCATGATTCCGACTGGGACACACACAGCTCAGTTAGAGCAATACTGGATATATTGAGTTTGCTGAGTCGAGGCGATATTAAAAGGGAAACTATAAAAGAGCTTGAGCGTCAAAATGCCAATTTGCAGGCCTTCGCAAAAATACCCGACATTAACCATGGCCGTTTAAAGCAGGTTATTAACGAGCAAAAAGAATGTCTGCAAGCACTGCACAATATCAGCGGCAACCTGGGGCACGAACTATTGCAAAACGAACTACTAAATGCGATACGCCAGCGATTAAGTATGCCCGGTGGACTGTGTGAGTTTGATCTGCCCGTTTATGCGCACTGGCTTAATCAGGCTCATGAAAAAAGACAACAGACTTTGCAGGACTGGTTTGCACCATTTGTTAGCCTGAATAAAGCCATCGATTTAATTTTACAGGTAATTCGTAACAGCAGTGACGCAACAGATGAAACTGCAGAAGGCAGCTTTTTCCAGAAAAGCCTGGATTCCAGCCAGACATGCTTAATGATTCGAGTCATTCTGCCACATGATACGGCTGTATTTCCTGAAATCAGTGCAGGCAAGCAGCGGTTTACAATTCGATTTTTAAAGGCCAGTGATCTGGCTCACAGACCAGAGCAGGACAAGACTGACTGCAACTTCAAAATGGCCTGCTGTATTTTATAATACCGGGTTTGTTGAGGGTGTAAATAATTCTGGGTAATTTTCCGAGATGATTTTCTGAGGTCATTTTTCTGGGTAGTTTATTTATGCTGCTCATCTATTTCAGAGGCACTCGGCTTTCATTAACTAAGGCAATTTAAACCTGAACTCAGTGATATGCAGCTCACTATTTGATAGTATTTTTACATTTAGCGCCCAGTCATTTCTTCCCAAAGAGCACACCGGCAATAGAACCTCCGCCCGCCACCTCGTATTTTCATTCGCCGCCGAAACTTCAGCTTTCTCATTAATATAACGCATTTGAAATTCATTAAGCCCCATTTGCATTCCATCCATTTCAAAGGATACACTTACCCTCTCTGGAAAGGAGTATGCAGAAGTCAGTAACACATCAAAAGACACAAGCGAAGAAGGCGCGCCCGAAAACTTAAGCTTGTAAATATTTCCTGACTGGTTAAATGTGCATTCATTTTTTAACGGGTCACATAACGAATGATACTTAAAACTTTCTTTTTCTGTCAGTTCATTTTGCTTAAGCCATTGACCTGCAAAATACGAAACGGATAACACCAGAACAAATAAAACAGTTATTTTCATTTCAACTGGCTTTACCTAACATTCCAGAAACTTGAAATCGCGGCCACACCCTGAGCGCCCGCCTGCTTCGCATCAATAATATCAGCTTCATTCATCCCACCCAGTGCATACACGGGTGTAGCTGTTTTAAAAACGATATCCGAAAACGTGCTCCAGCCTATCCCCTTAACACCAGGATGGCTCTTTGTTTCTTTAACCGGTGACAGTAAAATTATATCTGCAGACAACTTATCAGCCTGCATTATATCCTCCTGCGTATGACAGGAAACAGACAGTAACAACACATTATCAACCGGTCGTTTTTTAAATTTATACAACTGCTGACTACTCAAATGTAGACCATCCGCTTTTAGTTGATTAAAAACCTCCAGAGTTGTATTCAGTAAAAGCCTCGCATTATATTGTTTACAAATAAGCTGTGCCTCGCCGGCCAGTTTTATTATTTCAGCCTCTGGTGTTTTTTTACATCTCAACTGAACAAGTGATATACCGTTTTTCAAGCTGTTTTCAAGGCGCAGCATAAAATCTGCCTGAGTTTCAAAGCCACCGGTAATCATATATTTTTCAGGTAAGGTAAGTGCGTAAACAATGGGACGATTTGCCGTGGGGAAATCATTAACTTTTAACTCTTTCAGTGGCTGCCACTTTACAGATTGCCCCTCAGCCCCTTTACACTCATTTTCTGCATCACTATATAAAAACTCACCATCAAATGATTCCACCCACCAGACATCCAGTAACACAGGTTTATCAGAATATTGATGCCTGATAGTCTTAAACAGCTTTGCCTTATTAACTACAACACCCAGCTCTTCAGACACCTCGCGCTTTAAAGCTTCATAAGAACTTTCACCATCCTCAAGCTTACCCCCGGGAAACTCCCATAAACCACCCTGATGGGCTGTTTTATCTCGAAGGGAAACCAGTACTTCATGGCATTGAGTGATACTGGATTTTTTAATCATAATGGCAACGGCGACATGGGTCAGATTAGACATGTATATCTCATTGGTAAATCAGCTAAACGAATCAAACGATACGATACGATACAATGCATTGAACCTAAATTAATCAGTTGATCGCATAAATGCACTATAAGTATTTGAGAGTATTAGTTATTCCCACTGAGTGCAAGTCACCCGTTCGATGAGGGTGTTACACCCTAAATTGCACCCCAGGGAGAACACATGGGAGCACACCTATATCAAAGCATCATTCCTTTGCATCCTGCAACCGCGATATTAGTGCATCCCTGCACGTCTTCGCTCCTTTGCTTCCTGCAACCACGATATTAGTGCATCCCTGCACGTCAGCGAAGGACTTGCCATTAGCTGTCTTTTTGATTACGTCCCATAATGATCAACATGGGCACTCCCAGAGGCACACTTTATGTCGTCCAACTGATTAGTTTAGGTTGAATAGTTAACTCGGTGCCTCACAGCCAAAACTATGACTGCAATTTGGGTTAACTACGATATTCAGAATTTATTTTTACATAGTCATAAGACAGGTCACTGGTCCATATACAGGCCGAGTGTTTGCCTGTATTCAGTTCAATACGTATCAGTATTTCCTGCTGCTGCATCACCTGCTGCCCCTGGATTTCAGTATATGCTGCATCACGACCACCGTTGGAAACAATACAGACATCATCCAGGTAGATCTTTATTTTATCAAGATCAAAGTCCACACCGGCTCGACCTACAGCAGCCAGTATTCGCCCCCAGTTGGGGTCACTGGCAAACAGAGCGGTTTTAACGAGTGGAGAGTGTGCGACCGTATATGCAACCTGCCTGGCATCGTCGACCGAACGGGCTGAGCCTACCTGCAAGCTAACAAATTTTGTAGCCCCTTCAGCATCCCGAATAATCGCCTGAGCCAGATAAACAAAAACCTCAGACATCGCTTTAAACAATACTTTATAGTTCTCATCATCGTCTTCAATTTTGCTGTTCTCAGCACAGCCAGTGGCAATTAAGACACAGGCATCGTTTGTAGATGTATCGCTGTCAACCGTGATGGAATTAAATGAAGATTGAACCACTGTTTTTATACACTGCTGCAACATTTTCTGACTTATCAGCGCATCTGTTGCAATATAACTCAGCATAGTCGCCATATTAGGTTGAATCATACCGGCACCTTTTGCAAGCCCGGTAATAGTGACAACTTTACCCTGTAGTTCAAACTGTTTTGAGAAACCTTTAAGCAAGGTATCCGTGGTCATAATGCCACGCCCAGCGGCAAGCCAGTTACCCTCAGATAAGCCCTGACACAATTCAGGCAAAGCACCGGCTATTTTCTCAAGCGGTAAGTTTTCACCTATCACACCCGTGGAAAAAGGCAGTACCTCCTCCAGTTTACAGGCCGTTTGCTCTGATACCAGCCGACAACTTTGAATAGCATCCTGCATGCCCTGCTCACCCGTTCCAGCATTTGCATTACCCGAATTAATCAGAAGATAACGAGGCACCGTGTTTGACAGATGTTTTTTAGCCAGTGTGACGGGAGCCGCACAAAATTTATTTTGTGTAAAGACCGCTGCAAGCTGACAGTTTTCAACCATTTCAATCAGAACCAGGTCATTAGCTCCATTTTTTTTAATGCCTGCAGCCACAGACGATAATCGAATTCCTTTAACGGCTAAAAGTAATTCAGGCTCAGTTAATCCAACCGGCATATTAATTTAACTTTCCATGACACTGTTTAAATTTCTTGCCCGAACCACAGTAACAGGGATCATTACGACCAATTTTTTTATCGTGTCTCACAAATGGTTGCTGGGTTTCTGCCGATTCATCTTCTGCTTGCGCCACATTGCCATCTGCATCCAGCGAAGATGATTCTGCATGTTCAAAATTCATTTCCGTTGGCATTTGCTGCTGGTTTTCCAATGACTCAATTTCTTCCTGTGTGCGAATTTCAACTCTCGCCAGAGTTGACATGACTTCCTGCTTTATTCTTTCAAGCATTTCGCCAAACATTTCAAATGATTCACGCTTGTATTCCTGCTTGGGGTTTTTCTGCGCCATAGCACGCAGGTTAATACTCTGACGCAAATAGTCCATCGCCGCCAGATGCTCTTTCCAGTGGGAATCAAGCACCTGTAGCAAAACATATTTTTCAAACCGACGCAGCTCATCTGCACCAATCAGCTCTTCTTTTTCTTTATAAATCAATGCCAGTTCTTCTGCCACTTTTTCTGGCAGGGTATATTCATTCAACTGATCATCATCTTTGAGCCACTGCTGTATATCAAAATCACGCCCGGTTTCATCTTTCAGTTCCTTTTCCAGTCCATCAATATCCCATTGCTCTTCCATTGTGCCAACCGGTACGTGATTTGTAACCAGTGTATTTACCACATCTTCACGAATGGATTCAATAATTTCGCTAAGATCCGTTTCAGCCATCATTTCATTGCGTTGCTGATAAACCACTTTACGCTGATCATTCGCCACATCATCATACTCAAGCACCTGCTTGCGAATATCAAAGTTATGCCCTTCAACTTTGCGCTGTGCATTCTCAATTGCTCTTGATACCCAGGGGTGCTCAATGGCCTCACCCTCTTCCATACCCAGTTTTTTCATTAAACCCGCGACTTTATCTGATGCAAAAATTCGCATCAGGTCATCCTGAAGTGACAGATAAAAACGGGTTGAACCCGCATCACCCTGCCGACCCGAACGACCACGCAACTGATTATCTATACGACGTGACTCATGGCGCTCACTGCCGATCACATGAAGACCACCGGATTCCAGCACCTGTTCATGCCTGACTTTCCAGTCTGATGTTAATTTTTCTTTTTCAGACTCACTGATATCACCCTTCTCAGCCAGCTCCACCTCAAGGTTTCCACCCAGTACGATATCTGTACCACGCCCCGCCATATTAGTTGCGATTGTTACTGCTCCGGGAACACCTGCCTCAGCAATAATCGTTGCCTCCCGCTCATGCTGCTTTGCATTCAGAACATTATGCTTAACACCCAGTTTTTTCAGCAGGGCCGATAAATGCTCTGATGCCTCAATAGAGGCCGTACCCACCAGTACCGGCTGGTTTCGCTCGATACAGTCTTTTATATCTTCTGCAATTGAATTAAATTTTTCTTCAACCGTAAGGAAAATTAAATCGCCGTGATCTTTTCTTGCAATGGGCAGGTTAGTTGGGATAACCATCACCTCCAGACCATAGATAGACTGAAACTCGTACGCCTCAGTATCCGCCGTACCGGTCATACCTGAAAGTTTGTTATATAAACGAAAATAATTCTGGAAAGTAATTGAAGCCAGGGTCTGATTTTCATTTTCAATGGTTACAGACTCCTTGGCCTCTATGGCCTGATGCAGGCCATCAGACCAGCGCCGCCCCTCCATTGTGCGACCGGTAAACTCATCAACAATAACAATTTTTCCACCCTGGATAATATAGTGCACATCTTTCTGAAATAGAACATTGGCACGAATAGATGCTGTCAGATAATGAATCAGGTTTATATTCGAAGCGCTGTATAAACTGTCGTTTTCATCCAGAATACCCTCACGAATAAGCAATTTCTCCAGTTGTTCATGGCCTCTCTCTGTGATATGTACCTGTTTGTTCTTCTCATCAACCGTAAAATCACCGCTTGGCTCTTCTTCTTTGGACTCTGCTTCCTCTCCCTGCTCCAGCTCTTTAACCAGCTCATTAAACTTTACATACAGTTCCGAGTTATCATTTGTCGGGCCGGATATAATAAGGGGCGTGCGGGCTTCATCGATCAGTATTGAATCGACTTCATCGACGACCGCAAAATTCAAATCCCGCTGCACCTTTTCATCCACACTAAACGCCATATTATCCCGCAGATAATCAAAACCAAATTCGTTATTGGTGCCATAGGTAATATCTGATTCATATGCCTGTTTTTTAGACAACGGGTCCATTGCAGAAATCACGACCCCGGTACTCAGGCCCAGAAAGGCATATAACTTACCCATCCAGCCCGCATCCCGCTGTGCCAGGTAGTCATTTACCGTAACAACGTGCACACCCTTACCGGAAAGAGCGTTCAGGTAAACCGCCAGAGTCGCCACCAGGGTTTTACCTTCACCGGTACGCATTTCTGCGATATTGCCATTATGTAAAACAATGCCTCCAATCATCTGCACATCAAAATGCCGCATACCCAGTGTACGTCGACTTGCCTCTCTTACCGTAGCAAACGCTTCCGGTAACAGTTCATCCAGGGACTCACCCTCGTTATGCCGCTCTCGAAATGCCACGGTTCTGGCACCCAGCTCCTCGTCACTTAATGCCTCACATTCAGGCTCAAGTGCATTGATACGGTTTACAATTTTGCGATATTTTTTTACCTGGCGATCATTCCGACTACCAAAAATTTTTCGCATTAAAGTGGATGACATGGTGAATCCTTATAACAAACGGTTTGCTTATAAAATGGAGGCTGTATTATGCCTCAGAATGGGCAATGGCTTAAGCGAATGAGCTCAAATAGTTGTTTATATCTCTAATTTTTCTGAGTTTTTTATATTTGTAACCATTATCCTAGAAAAACATTAACGAATACTTAAGGGCGAAGAAAAGAAAATGACTCAGATGCCAGACAGATCAGGGCCAGGGGATACGTTTCTCCACAACTACACATGAAGCAGAGCTTCAGGGTATGCGTTCCCACGCGGAGCGTGGGAACGAGGGGTTAGAGTGGTAAAAGGCCACCTTTAACCTCAATAAGAGGGCTGCAAAAAAGCGGTTGCCTGCCCCAAGGGAAAGAGGCAACCTGTGTGTGTGTAACACTCAGGCTCGCTTCTGTAGCGGCTTCAGGCCAAGGCGGAAAAATGTGAGTTTACAGGTGGTAAATGTCTATTTTTTAACGAAGGTATGGAGTGCGCTAAAAAAATGTGAAGTGTAACACCCCAGCTCGCTTCTGTAGCGGCTTCAGGCCAGGGCGGAGAAATGTGAGTTTACAGGTGTAAATGTCTATTTTTTTAACGAAACCACGGAATACGCTAAAAAAATGAGAAGTGTAACACCCCAGCTCGCTTCTGTAGCGGCTTCAGGCCAGGGCGGAAAAATGTGAGTTTACGGGTGGTAAATTCCATTTTTTTAACGAAGGAATGGAGCGCGCTAGAAAAACGTGAGGTGTATCGCCCCAGCCCGCTTCTGTAGCGACTACAGCAAACGGCGGAAAA
>UOFI01000179.1_pt1 | contig 13812 bp, 13 predicted proteins | sample 1988361 | NCBI WGS metagenome assembly UOFI01 (sample SAMEA4712194, study PRJEB27164) | hydrothermal vent metagenome | biome: marine basaltic hydrothermal vent biome; feature: marine hydrothermal vent; material: mineral | place: Pacific Ocean | collected 2011-06-14/2011-07-23 | depth 1689 m
AGAAAGGGAGTGTGTAACACCCCAGCTCGCTTCTGTAGCGGCTTCAGGCCAAGGCGGAAAAATGTGAGTTTACGGGTGGTAAATGTCCATTTTTTAACGAAGGTATGGAGCGCGCTAAAAAAACGTGAAGTGTAACACCCCAGCTCGCTTCTGTAGCGGCTTCAGGCCAAGGCGGAAAATGTGAGCTTACAGGTGCTAAATGTCTATTTTTTTAACGAAACCACGGAATACGCTAAAAAATGAGAAGTGTAACACCCCAGCTCGCTTCTGTAGCGGCTTCAGGCCAAGGCGGAAAAATGTGAGTTTACAGGTGTAAATGTCCATTTTTTCAACGAAGGCATGGAGTCGCTACAGAAGCGAGATGGGGTGTTACCGGCGCTGAACGAATTTCTGCGGGTTAATCTGCCGCCCATTTTTAAGCACTTCAAAGTGCACATGCGGCCCGGTAGAGCGCCCGGTAGACCCCATTAAAGAAACCACCTGACCTTTTTTAACCGTATCACCAACAACAACCAGATTTTTTGAGTTATGCCCATATCGCGTGATATAGCCATTACCATGATTAATTTCAATCAGGTTACCATATCCGTAACGCTTTCCTGACCAGGTAATCACACCACCCGCAACAGCCATAACATTTGAACCCGACTTGGCTGCAAAATCCATTCCTTTGTGGAACTGCAATTTACCGGTAAACGGATTGGTGCGAGTGCCATAATAAGATGAAATCCAGCCCCGATTGATAGGGCGACCTTCAGGAAACACCTCTTCTTGCATATGGCTGCTCATTAATATATTTTCCAGCACGCTCAGTTGTTGCTCACGATCCTCCAGCTCAGCAATGACCAGGTCTATCTCGCTACCGAAATCCATTTCCTGAAAATCAGATTCATCGGGTCCGCCAACGCCTGGAGAAGCTTCAAAATTAAACTCGCCCCTGTCCAGTTTTGCAATAGTCACCAACTTTTGACCCAGCGCATTCAATCGCATTGCATGAGCCTGAATTTCACCCAGCCGAGCCGCTAATGCATCAATATCCGCTCTTGCATTAAACCGAATTTGATTAATCAGGTCTCTCTGCTGCCTTATTTCCTGCTGAATTGAAACCACGTCTGAAGAAGATGCCTGCGATTGCCCCAGCCAGTAGCCCCCCATACCTAAGCCGGTAGAGAACAATAGAGCAAAAATAAATAACATCACCAGCTGAGCGGGGCTGCCAATCTGGACACGACAGGGCCGACCTCTGAATTTACTTAATAAAATAATATCCATACAAAAAAACTTTAAAGTAATGAACAACCTAAGCGTAGATCATAAACTAAAATATAGATGATAATAATGAAAATTATCTATCCAGCGATTGAATTTGACATAAAATAGACTCATCTCAAACTTTTAAACTATTCTGGAGGCCATCGAGTACTTAATATGGATAACATCTCTAACAAACTGGTCCAGCGCATTAAAAAAAAGGCGGTTGAATTAAACGAACTCAATCGAGCCATTAAAATATCTTTACCACGTGATTGCCATGACCATGTGCAGGTTGCCGGCATCAGAGGCAATCAGCTCATCATCCTCACTGATTCTCCCGTCTGGAGAACCCGCTTACGAATGATGAGTCAGGCAATGCTTGAAGCACTGCATCAACATACCGGCCTTAAGCTGCACCGAGTTAAATTAAGCCTCGCACCACAACAACGCATAATAGAAGAGCCTCCCAGGGTTAAAAGGACCCTGAGCCGGCATAGCTCAAATATTATTATCCAGACAGCCAACTGCATATCTGACCCGAAGCTGCAAAGCGCACTCCTTCAACTGGCCCGAAAGGTAAAAAAAACCGAACAGGCCGACTGAACAAAACCATCCATAATATATCTGTAGACTAACAGAGCTGGTTAAAATTTGAATTTAGCGAAATTAAAGCTAAAAAGAGCTGAGTGGGGTAATCACTCAGGCCTGAACGGGTTGAGAATATGAAATAGGCGATGTAGCAGACTCACCCTCAAAGGTGACTTCTTCCCATGCATCAGGGCTAGCTATAAGGGCTTTTAACAGTGCATTGTTCAAAGCATGCCCTGAGCGATATCCTGAATACGCGCCAATTAAGCTGTGTCCAAGAAGGTATAAATCGCCAATAGCATCCAGAATTTTATGCTTAACAAACTCATCGTGATAGCGTAGACCATCTTCATTTAACACTCGGAAATCATCTACTCCAATAGCATTATCAAGACTTGCACCTAATGCAAGGTTGTTTTCACGCAACTTTTCAAAGTCACTCATAAAACCAAATGTACGTGCTCTACTCACTTCTTTTACAAATGAAGTGGATGAAAAGTCAATTTCGGCCTGCTGGGGGGCACCATTAAATACAGGGTGATTAAAATTGATTGTAAAACCAACTTTAAAACCTTCAAATGGCTCAAATTTTGCCCATTTGTCTTCTTCTTCGACTAAAATGGTTTTTTTGATGCGAATAAAACGTTTGGCGGCCTGCTGCTCAACAATGCCTGCAGATTGCAGCAGAAATACAAAAGGACCAGAACTACCGTCCATAATCGGCACTTCATCAGCGCTGACATCAACATAAACATTATCAATGCCCAATCCAGCCATAGCCGATAACAAATGCTCGATGGTTGATACTTTTGCGCCAGCCTCACCAATGGTTGTGGACAGCTTGGTATCACATACATTCAGTGCTTTTGCATGTATATCCACTGGCGTATCCAGATCGACACGCCGAAAGACCACGCCTGTATCCGGTGCAGCGGGACGCAATGTCAGGTAAACCTTATTACCAGTATGCAAACCAACTCCGGTTGCACGTATTACATTTTTAATGGTGCGTTGACGAATCAAGTTAATATTCCCAAAATAAAGGCATATTCCATGGCCCGAAGCCATATGCAGACAATTTCAAGCGAATTATACATGTTTTTGTCATAACATGAACACAATAAACTGATATAGGCCCATTATAGTCCAGTTTTATAAAAAAACACGGCGCTTGCATACATCATTTAAAGTATTACTTTAACTTGGCATGACTAACGCTCACACTTATCATACTTGATTCTAGCGGGCTCTAAAGACAATAAAGCCACTGCCACTAATCAGCCTGGCGCCTTAAAAAAGCAGGAATATCCAGCAGGTCATCATCCAGCGCTCCATTTAAACTGCCGCTCACCGTTTTTTTACGCTGCACGGTCGGTTTATCATAATCTGCATAATCCACCTCGCCAGACGAAGTCCGCTTAACGATCTTCATTGGGTCTTTCTGAATATTCGGAACAGGCTGCCCCAAACCTGTAGCAACGACTGTCACCCTTAATTCATCGTTCAAATCAGGATCAATAGCCGTACCCATAACAACAACCGCTTCTTCCGAAGCAAAAGAGCTGATAATGGCACCAATATCTTCAAACTCACCCAGTGTCAGGTTAGTTCCCGTTACATTAACCAGTATACCGCGGGCACCTGCAATGTTCACATCCTCCAGTAAAGGGCTGGCAACCGCAGCTTCAGCCGCGAGGCTTGCACGATGCTCGCCCGAAGAAATACCCGACCCCATCATACCCATACCATTTTGAGACATAACCGTGCGCACATCTGCAAAGTCAACGTTAATTACACCTGGGTGCGTAATCAGCTCAGTAATTCCCTGCACCGCATTATGCAATACATCATTCGCACCATTAAAAGCATTCATTAAGTCAAACTCGCGCCCGTAAACACTTAGCAGCTTGTCATTTGGAATGGTAATTAATGAATCCACATGCTGAGTTAGCTCCTGAATACCATGCTGTGCAATTTTCATGCGATTAGCACCTTCAAACACAAATGGCTTGGTCACGACACCAACAGCAAGAATCCCCATATCCCGTGCAATTTGCGCGACCACCGGCGCAGCACCTGTGCCCGTTCCGCCTCCCATGCCTGCAGTCACAAATATCATATCTGCACCCATGATCGTTTCCTGAATACGCTCACGATCTTCCAGTGCGGCCTGCCGGCCAATATCCGGATTTGCTCCAGCCCCCAGACCTTTTGTAATATTGCTACCAATTTGCAATGAAGTCGCACCGTTAATTTTGGTCAGCGCCTGTGCATCTGTATTGGCGCAGATAAAATCCACACCTTCAATGCCAGTAGAAACCATATGCGTAACTGCATTTCCACCACCGCCACCAACACCAACGACTTTAATGACCGCATCTTGTGCAACTGAATCCATTAATTCAAACATAGGTTATCTCCTCATTTATATTCAGACAGCATTTTTCAATCTGAAAGTTAATTATATTAATTTTTTTAACCACAACATCAACTATTACGTAACATTGAGGTAGCATTTTTAAAAGTTCCCCTGGAACCAGTTTTTCATTCTTTCCCATACGCCTTTTATACCCCCGTCTGCTGTGAAAAAGTGATTACCACTACTCTGGTGCTGCTCGCCGAATAACAACAGACCAACACCCGTAGCGTGAATAGGATTAGCAACAACATCTGACAGACCGCTCACATATTGTGGCGACCCCAGACGAACCGGCATATGGAAAATTTCTTCTGCAAGATCCACTACACCATCCATTTTTGAACTGCCACCGGTTAGCACAACACCCGCAGCAATAATATCTTCGAAACCGCTTTTTCTAAGCTCGGCCTGAACCAGTGTTAATAGTTCATCGTAACGAGGTTCAACCACCTCTGCCAGCGTCTGCCGTGACAGTTTGCGCGGCGGACGATCTCCCACGCTTGGTACCTCTATTGTTTCATCGGCATTAGCTAACTGGCGCAGAGCACAGGCATACTTCACTTTTATTTCATCGGCATACTGTGTCGGTGTGCGCAGTGCTACCGCAATATCATTTGTCACCTGATCACCTGCAATCGGTATAACAGCAGTGTGTCTAATTGCACCTTCAGCAAAAACTGCAATATCGGTTGTGCCGCCACCAATATCCACCAGGCATACACCCAGCTCTTTTTCATCTTCCGTCAAAACAGAATAACTGGATGCAAGTTGTTCAAGAATAATGTCGTCTACTTCCAGACCACAACGCCTGACACACTTGATAATATTTTGCGCCGCTCCCACCGCCCCAGTCACCAGGTGTACTTTAGCTTCTAGCCTCACACCGGACATACCAATAGGCTCACGGATACCTTCCTGCTCATCAATAATGAATTCCTGAGGCAGAATATGCAAAATACGCTGATCAGCCGGTATCGCTACAGCTCTTGCCGCATCTATCACCCGGTCCAGATCCATATCGCTCACTTCACGATCTTTTATAGCGACAATACCGTGAGAGTTAATACTTTTAATATGGCTGCCTGCGATACCTGCATAAACCGAATTTATCTGACACCCCGCCATCAGCTCAGCTTCTTCTACTGCTCGTTGTATCGATTGCACAGTGGACTCTATATTAACCACTACGCCTTTTTTCAGCCCCCGCGAAGGATGAGAGCCCAGCCCGATAATTTCTATTTCACCTTCAGGTATTATTTCCCCTACAATAGCAACTACTTTAGATGTGCCTATATCCAGCCCGACAATTAAATTTTTATCTGTCTTTTTATTCATTTTTACGCCTCTTTCCAGGCTACAGCAAAGCCATTGGTATACCGCATATCAATATGTTTAATTTCACGTTTTTGCGTTTTTAAATGCGATTTATATACAGAAACAAAACGATGTAAGCGCTCATGCATTTGCTTACGTCCCAGCCTTAACTCCAACCCACTCGTCATACTTAACGTCCATGACCTTCTTGCATCAAGATTCATTTTTTGAATATATAAATCTGTTTCAAGTAACCATGCCTGCATACGCGCCAGTTCTGTAAGCATAAATCTATATTGCCCCTCTGGCCCTATTAAACTGGGCAGCTTAATAGACAGCTTGTTTTCAGGCACAAAAAGTTTCCCTTTCGAACTAATCACCGCATCTTTTCCCCAATAGACAACCGGTTGTTTTTCAATAACTCTCACAATCAACCGATCCGGCCATTGCCGTCTAACCGAAACATCTTCCACCCAGGACATATTCTCAAGTCGGCTTCTAATAACCGATAAATCAATACTAAAAAAACCACCATTTGCAACTGGAAGGGCCTGCTGCCGTAAACGTTCTTTATCCAGGTATTTGAACTCTCCTTCTATTTGCACCGATTTAACAGGTAAAAAATCTTCAACTAACTGGTTCAGATTAATATGAATATAAGCCGTTATAAAAACAAGACAAACAAGCCCCACAATAATAATCTTCGCCTTCCATATAAAACCCAGATGGTTAAGCATCTTTCCTGCTAACTCGATTGAAGTGTGCTCCCCCTTCTCCGTGTTTTTCAGCTCGCTTTTACTGGTCAGAGTGGCCTGTTTCTTTTTAGCCATGAACCGAAGCCCCTTCAAGTATTTGTATAACCAGCTCATCAAACGAAATACCCGCCTGCTTAGCGGCCATCGGAACAAGACTGTGATCTGTCATACCCGGCACGGTATTCACTTCTATAAGCCACGGCTTCTGTTCACTGTCCAGCATAAAGTCAACCCGCCCCCAATTTTCTCCCATCACGGCTTTAAAAGATTTTTTCATCAATTCAGCCATCTCCGACTCAAACGATTCAGACAGACCACAGGGGCACAGATACTGCGTATCATTAGAAACATATTTTGCCTGATAATCATAAAAATCATTATCTGTTTTAAGACGAATCATCGGCAGCACCTCATCATTTAGTATTGCCGCTGTATACTCTTCACCCTCAATAAACTTCTCCGCAATAATCGCACCGCCGCATTTCTTTGCCTCCTCCCATGCAGGCAGCATTTCATCGTTTGTACTAACCTTACTAATACCGATGCTTGAGCCTTCTAAAACCGGCTTAACCATTAGTGGCAACCCCAGCTTTACAACTGCATTACTGCAGTCATTTGCATTTTTCAACAACAGATAGTCAGGTGTAGGCAAAGCAATACCCTTCCATAATTTTTTACACCGCAACTTATCCATTGCCAAAGCAGAGCCAAGCACACCTGACCCCGTATAAGGAATTTCCAGCACATCGAGAAGCCCCTGAATAACACCATCTTCTCCGCCACGACCGTGTAGCATATTAAAAACATGGCTAAAAGACTGCTGCTGTAGTTGCCTGCAAATATTGCGATCTACATCTACAGCTGTTGCATTAATAGACTGTCTTTGCAGTGCATCAACAACCGCCCGACCGCTGTTCAGTGAAACCTCACGCTCAGCAGACCAGCCTCCCATAAAAACGGCCACATGATCAAAGCCCGACATTAATGTCTCTCCCCAACAACTCTCACCTCTGTCTGCAACTCAACACCCTGTTTTTCTTTAACTATTTCCTGCACATATTGAATTAACTTCTCAATGTCACCAGCTTTTGCATCACCTGCATTAATAATGAAGTTTGCGTGCTTTTCAGAAACTACAGCACCGCCGATAGAAAAGCCTTTTAAACCACTCGCTTCGATTAGTCTGGCCGCATAATCATGTTGTGGATTTTTAAACACCGAACCACAACTCGGCAAACCCACGGGCTGTGTTTCATTTCGGTTATTCAATAACTTTTTCACCCTTAAAGCGGCGGCTTCGCCACTGCCTTTTTCAAATTTCAAACGGGCTGAGACAAACCATTCTTCACCGGTTTTAGTGCTCCTGTTTTTTACTGTCCGATAGCTAATTTCAAAATCTTCAGTCAACCGAGTATGCACGCCCCCAAGTCTATCGACTGTTGTTACAGCTGAAACCAGAGACCATGTATCACCGCCAAAAGCACCTGCATTCATGGCTAATGCGCCCCCCATTAAACCAGGTATTCCAGCAAAAAACTCTCCTCCAATCAAATCATTTCTGTGACAAAACCGCGCCAGCTTTGCACAGCTTGTGCCAGCACCTATGCTCAAACTGCTCTCATCAACACACTTAATTTCAGATAAACTTCCCTGCAATGAAATCACGGTTCCTCTAATGCCTTTATCTCTTACCAGCAAATTACTGCCCAAACCAATAAAAACAATCAGTTCCTGCGCCGGTAATGCCGATATAAAACCGGCAAGATCTTCAATATCTGCCGGCGTATAAAACTGATCAGCAACACCGCCCACACGCCAGCTGGTATGTTTTGACATCGGCTCTTTATAAAGCAGCGTTCCTCTGTTACTTTGTAAGCTTGATGCTGTCATCATTTTGCTAATGCTTCAGGTAGTTTTTTTGCAATTGTCCCAATACTGCCTGCTCCAAGAGTCAGAATCACATCAGCCTTTTCTATTACATCTGCAATAGATGCATTTAGCTCACTTATCTCTTCAACAAAGACAGGGTTAACCCTGCCCCGCGCACGAATGGCGGCACATAATGCCCGCCCATCTGCTCCCGCAATATGCTCTTCACCTGCCGCATAAACTTCTGTAATAATTAAGGTATCTGCGGCAGACAGAACTTTACTAAAATCTTCAAACAAATCTCTTGTTCGGGTATACCTGTGTGGCTGAAAGACCACTACAATTCTCCGCTCACTCCAGGCATTTTTAGCCGCTTCAAGCGTTGCCTTTATCTCAGTAGGGTGATGCGCATAATCATCGACCAGTAACACATTGCCCTTAGGCGTTACTATTTCACCGTATTGCTGCATACGACGACCTATACCATCGAAAACCTGAAGTGCTTTTTGCATCGATTCAGTATTAACGCCCAATAAATGCGCAACCGATATCGCTGCCAGTGAGTTCAGCACATTATGCCTGCCCGGCATATTAAGTGTTATTTCAATACCTTCATCCATTTGTGGTAAAAGCAGCTGGTAATGACACTGCATACCATTACACTTAATATCTATTGCCCTGATATCTGCATCAGACTCGATTCCATAAGTAATAACCGGGCGAGAAATGTCACTGAGAATCTCCTGATTAACGGGATCATCCAGACAAATGATCGCTTTTCCATAAAATGGCAAGTGATGCAAAAACTCTATAAATGAGTGCTTATATTTTTCAAAGTCACCATCATGAGTTTCCAGGTGGTCTGCATCAATATTTGTAACTACAGCCAGCATTGGTTGAAGCAGCAAAAATGATGCATCACTCTCATCCGCCTCAGCTACAAAATATTTGCCCGACCCCAACTTTGCATTACTCGCCGCACTATTGAGCTTGCCGCCAATTACATAAGTCGGATCAAGCCCCGCTTCAATTAAAATACTAGCTGCCAAACTGGTTGTGGTCGTTTTACCATGCGTACCGGCAATCGCAATGCCATGGCGAAAACGCATGATTTCAGCCAGCATTTCAGCTCGACGTATCACCGGTATACGGTGTTTTTTTGCCCCAACCACTTCAACATTATCTGCAGGTATTGCGGTTGAAACTACAACCACCTCCACCTGCTCAACATTACTTTCAGCCTGACCAATAAAGACTCTCGCACCCTGCTCTCGCAGACGCTTAATTGCCGAGTTTTCCTTAACATCTGAACCTGATACTTCATAACCCAGATTCAAAAGCACCTCTGCAATGCCGCACATACCAACGCCGCCAATACCCACAAAGTGAACCCGCTTAATTTTTCGCATAGGGTGAGTTTCAATTAACATCATAACCTCCCGCAATTAAACAGGCATCTGTAACCAGGTGCGTAGAATCTGGCATACCTAACTGACGCGCCTTAATGGACATCATTAAGGTTTTTTCACGATCAATTCCCTTCAATATTTCAAGCAGTGAAGCCACACTCATATCTTCCTGTTTTATCAAAATAGCCGCGCCTGAATCACTTAAATATTTAGCATTAAATGTCTGATGATCGTCAACGGCATAAGGATAAGGCACTAACACAGAGGCGACACCAGCCGCCGCTATTTCTGCAATTGTCATTGCGCCTGCGCGACAAATCACAAGATCAGCCCATGCATACATTTCTGCCATGTTATCTATGTATTCCAGTACTTCAGCCTTTACGTTTAATTTTGCATAGTTCTGCTTTGTCTGATCAAAGTGCCCAGGCCCTGCCTGATGCTTAATAACTAGAGGTTCGTCATTAATTAATTGCGCACACATTTGCGGCACAATCTCATTTAACCTCATCGCCCCCAGACTGCCGCCGAAAACAAGCAGCCTTAGCGCACCCTGACGCTCTTTATTTCTTTCTTCAGGCGCAGCTAACTCAATTATTTCCCGGCGCACAGGGTTACCAACATATTGTGACTGCTTATTAAAGCTATCTGGAAAAGCCTGCATAACCTTATTTGCTATTTTTGACAACAGTCGATTGCTCATACCAGGAATTGCATTCTGCTCATGAATCAATAATGGAATATTAATTAACCATGCCATTAAACCACCTGGAGCAGAAACAAAGCCGCCCATACCTAATACGACAGAAGGTCTGCGTTTTTTCAAAATTTTCAGGGCCTGCGAACAGGCTATAATAATTTTTAAAGGAGCAAGCAACAATGTAAAAATTCCTTTACCTCGTAAACCACTCATACCTAACCAGTCAACTTCAATTCCTGCCTCTGGAACAAGTCTCGCCTCTATACCTTTTTTAGTTCCCATCCAGACAACTGGTATTCCTCTTCTCTGCAATTCATCTGCAATAGCCAAAGCCGGATAAACATGACCTCCCGTCCCTCCGGCCATTATCATAACGGGCCTTGTTAGCGCATTGCTCATAACAGACTCGCTCATGCTGCCTCCTCAATCAGGTCACTTACGCTCTTTGCCTTTTTAGATTTGGCTCTGCCTGGTTTAGCACGGGCTTTTTGTTTCTTGCCCGACTTTACTTTCTTCCCTGCGGGTACTTTTCTCGTCATTGCCTGACCATTTGAACATTCATAGGCTATTCGCAACAACAGACCTATAGATGCGCTCACAACAATCAGACTACTGCCACCATAACTCATTAAGGGCAATGTAAGCCCCTTGGTGGGCAACACCCCCATATTAACGCCAATATTGATAAAGGCCTGCAAGCCTAACCAGATACCGATGCCATAAGACAGATATGAAGCAAACTGATTACCACAGGACTCTGCCTTACGGGCAATCATAAACGCTCTGAAAACCAGTGCTGCATATAAACTAATAACAACAATGACGCCAACAAGCCCCAACTCCTCTGCCATCACAGCAAATAAAAAATCGGTATGTGCCTCTGGTAAATAAAACAGTTTCTGCACACTGCCGCCCAGACCGGCACCCGTCCAGCCACCTGAGCCAATTGCTATTAATGACTGGGTAAGCTGAAACCCGCTATCAAATGGATCCGCCCAGGGGTTCACAAATGTTGTCAAGCGTTGCAGGCGATAGGGCGATGAAATAACCAGCATTGTAGCAGCCGAACCTAATAAGGTTATCACCGCGGCAAACTGAATAAAACGAACACCGGCCAGATACGTCATACCCAGCACTGTCAACATAATCACCACCGATGCGCCAAAATCAGGCTCCAGTAATAAAAACAGGCACACCAAGCCAACCATCAGCATCGGTTTGATAAAACCAATTAAACTAGAGCGTACCTGTTCACCATGGCGAACCAGGTAGCCGGCAACGTACACCATTAAAAATAGCTTAACAACTTCTGACACCTGCAAATTCAAAATACCCACCGGAATCCAGCGGGTTGAACCATTAACCGTTTTTCCAACCCCTGGAACCAATACCAGCATGACCAGCAAAAATGACACTGCAAGTAAAAACATGCCTGATTTTTCCCAGTACACCAGGCGTATTTTAAAAATAACTGCTGCAGCCACTAAACCAAGTCCGGTCGCAATAAGCTGCCGGTACAGATAAAAAAACGGTGTAGATGTTTTGCTGTCAGCAATGCTAATCGATGCAGATGACACCATTATCAGGCCCAGCACAAGCAGACTCATAACAATAAAAATTAACACGCCGTCCAGCCCTTCAACCAGCACCGGTTTGTCGGCTGCAGCTTTACTACCGGCCTTTCTAGCCGAGTTATATGTCTGTTGAAAAAGCAGGCCAACGTTCACAATAACTTCTCCACCGCCTGCATAAACATTTCGCCCCTGTGCTCAAAACCACTAAACATATCAAAACTTGCACATGCCGGTGATAACAGCACGGTATCACCCGTATGCGACAGGTTTTCTGAGATAAACACTGCGTCATGCATGTCTTTTGCAAAAAAAACAGGTACACAGTTTTCCAGCGCATGTTCAATTAGACGTGCATCTTTACCAATAAGCACCACTGTTCTTACATTGCTCTCAACAACCGTTTTGAGTGATGAGAAATCAGCGTCTTTTGCAAGACCTCCCGCTATCAGTATCAGCTTATTCTTTACGTTTAGTCCCTTAATCGCCGCCACAGTTGCACCAACATTGGTTCCTTTCGAATCATTAATCCAGGTTACCTTATTCTTTTCACACAACCACTGAGTACGGTGATTTAGACCCGAAAAAGTTGTTAATGCTAATAACATAGCCTCAAATGAAATACCGGCTGCATCACCCAGTGCCAGCGCAGCTAATGCATTCGCCAGATTATGTGAACCGGTCAACTTCAATGATTTCTCCGGAATTAATTTGTTTCCCCCGTTACAAAGCCACAACTCTCCATCAAATTTTCTCAGCCCATAGTCACCATGTACGGGTTCACCGAGCGTAAAACCCGAAATATTTTTTTGTCCAGATTGCATTGATACAACCTGTTGATCATCCCTGTTTATCACCGCCACCTGACATTGCTTATAAATATGTTTTTTTATGTCCACATATTCATCATAACTACTGTATCGATCCATATGATCAGGACTTAAATTTAACACCGTCGCTGCAACGGGCTTCAGGCTCTGCAGACTTTCGAGCTGAAAACTTGATAATTCAAGAATGTACAAATCAATATCGGCACTAATTAAATCCAGCGCAGGCACACCAATATTGCCGCCTACAGCAACATTAATTCCGGCAGCTCTGGCCATTTCACCCAACAGGCTAACCACTGTGCTTTTGCCATTTGATCCGGTTACCGCTATAACCGCCGTAGCAGAAACCCTTCGAGAAAAAAGCTCTACATCACCAATAACTTCGACGCCCTGTTCAATCGCATGTTTCAGTGCGTATTCCTTACGTGATACTCCCGGGCTTGCAATAATCTGCTCAGCCCCCATAAATAACGCCTCATCGAAAGCACCTGTATAGAGAGCTATTTCAGGAAACTCCCGCTTAAGCTCTTCAATACCCGGGGGGTTATTTCTACTGTCTACAACAACAATGTCTTTATTAATATCTATATTCTTCTGGCACAAATAACGCACGACAGAAAGTCCGGTCAGACCAAGACCAACAACCAGGGTATACTCTGATTTCTGTTTATTGTTTCCGACCATTGCCGTTACCAATGCAGCTACCGATATATTCGATAATGTTTCTGCTGTTACAACCATAGAAGCTTAATATCCATGACCTATATTTAACTGCCTCTGTTTTATCTGATTTTTAATGATGCTAAACCAATTAATACAAGAACAACCGTTATAATCCAGAACCTGACAATAACTCTTGGCTCAGGCCAACCTTTTAATTCAAAGTGATGGTGCAGCGGTGCCATTCTGAATATTCGTCTGCCGGTCAGCTTAAATGATGAGACCTGCAATATTACAGAAACCGTCTCCATCACAAACACCCCGCCCATTATTAACAAAATCAATTCCTGCCTAACCAGCACGGCCACTACACCTAAAGCCGCACCAAGCGCCAAAGCCCCTACATCGCCCACTAACACCTCAGCAGGATATGTGTTGAACCA
>UOFI01000200.1_pt1 | contig 13320 bp, 14 predicted proteins | sample 1988361 | NCBI WGS metagenome assembly UOFI01 (sample SAMEA4712194, study PRJEB27164) | hydrothermal vent metagenome | biome: marine basaltic hydrothermal vent biome; feature: marine hydrothermal vent; material: mineral | place: Pacific Ocean | collected 2011-06-14/2011-07-23 | depth 1689 m
TTCTACTTCATCGGCGTTAAATGCGATGCCCAGCATGCGATTAACGCGCTCCAGGCGCAGCTCGATGGGTTTACGCTGTGGCAGGTCTGCTTCAGCACTCCGGTCGACAACAGGCCCCGCCTGCCCCCCACAGATATCAATCAGCAGCTGTGTGGCTCGCTGCAGGGCCATTGCGGGTAGCTCCGGGTCTACCCCTCGCTCGAAACGATGGGATGAGTCGGTGTGCAGGCCATATTCACGGGCCTTACCGGCAATAGACAGGGGGTTGAAGTGGGCCGACTCAAGAAACAGGTGTTTTGTGTTATCACCCACACCGGTTCCCTCGCCGCCCATTATGCCGGCGAGTGCCAGTGGCCGTGACTCATCAGCAATTAGCAGGGTGTTTTCTGTGGTGTTAATTTCCCTGCCATCCAGCAAGGTTATTTTTTCGCCGGCCTTTGCCATGCGCACCTGTATGCCGCCTTTAAGCGTATCCAGATCAAATGCATGCATGGGCTGGCCCAGCTCCAGCATGACGTAGTTGGTCACATCCACGGCGGGGCCGAGGCTGCGAATGCCACCGCGACGCAGTTTTTCCACCATCCATAACGGGGTGGCCACATCGGTTTTTACATTGCGAATCACCCGCCCCATATAGCGCGGGCATGCCTGTGTAGCGCTGACTGATACATTGAATGTGTCATCGGTTGAAACCGTCACATCGGCGATGCTCACCGGGTTCAGTTCACACTGGTACAGGGTGGCCACTTCACGCGCCACACCGGCAACGCTTAAGCAGTCACTGCGATTGGGGGTTAAATCCACGTCAATCACGGTGTCATTGAGTTGCAGGTAATCTCGAATATCAGTGCCGATGGGGGCATCGTCCGGCAACTCCATTAAACCATCCGCCTGCTCCGCCAGCCCCATTTCTTTTTCTGAGCACAGCATGCCAAACGATTCAACGCCGCGCAGCTTTGATTTTTTAATTTTGAAGTTACCGGGTAATACTGCACCGATGGTTGCACAGGCGACCACTAAACCTTCACGCACATTGGCGGCACCGCAAACAATCTGCAGCGCGTCGCTGCCGATATCGACCTTGCAGACATTAAGCTTATCTGCATCGGGGTGTTTTTCTACCGACGTTACACGGGCGACTATGATTTTTGTAAATTCAGCCGCCGCCGGCTCAACTGAGTCGACTTCCAGCCCGGCCATGGTAATGGTTGCACAAAATTCTTCTAAATCTGTTTGTGGGTTAACCCACTCATGTAACCAGTTTTGTGAGATTTTCATCTGTTAAACCTTTTATCCCGAATGTTTCATCCCGATTTTTCACGGGGCTAATAATTTTCTTTATATTTTTCTATGCGAACTGTTTTAAAAACTTAATATCGTTTTCAAAAAACAGGCGCAGGTCATTTACGCCATAGCGCAGCATTGCCAGGCGCTCAACACCCATGCCAAACGCATAACCGGTGAATTTTTCATTATCGATACCGGCGTGTTTAAACACTTCGGGGTGCACCATGCCACAGCCCAGCACTTCCAGCCAGCCGGTGTGACTGCACACTCGACAGCCTTCGCCTTCACACATCACGCACTGTATATCCACTTCAGAGGACGGTTCTGTAAAAGGAAAATAGGATGGGCGAAAACGGGTTTCGAGTTTTTCATTTTCAAAAAACAGGCGCAGAAACCGGTCCAACGTGCCCATTAAGTCGGCAAAGCTGACATCGGTATCCACCATTAAGCCTTCTACCTGATGAAACATCGGCGTATGGGTTAAGTCTGAATCACATCGATACACCCGCCCCGGTGCAATTAAACGCAGCGGCGGCTCTGATGTTTCCATGGTACGCACCTGCACCGGTGAGGTATGGGTGCGCAATAAAGTGCGGGCATCAAAATAAAAAGTGTCGTGCATGGCACGTGCCGGATGGTGGGATGGAATATTGAGCGCTTCAAAGTTATGAAAGTCATCTTCAATTTCAGGGCCTTCGGCCACATCAAACCCCAGGCCATTAAACAGCTCTTTAATGCGCTGCATGGTACGTGTTACCGGGTGCAGCCCACCGGGCTGCTGCCCTCGCCCCGGCAGTGTCACATCGATGGTTTCTGATGATAACTGCGCATTGAGCTTTTCGGCTTCGAGCTGCTGTTTTTTTGTTTCCAGGGTTTGCTGAAAAGCCCGCTTGGCATCATTAATCAGTTGCCCCGCCGCTTTACGCTCATTACCCGGCAGTTTACCCAGCATTTTAAGCTGCGCGGTAAACTCACCTTTTTTACCCAGATACTGCACCCGAATGTCATCCAGTGCCTGAAGGTCTGCGGCATCGGAAACTGATTGCTGCGCCTGTTTTAAAACATCTTGTAGATCTGCCACGATTTTTACCGTTCCGGATTCTGTTTAAATTTGAATTTTTATGCGTCTAAAATAAAAAAAGGAAAGACCTTGGCCTTTCCTCTTCATTGCAACTTCTCTGTGGTTACTCAGGTTGTCTCTGTGCGACCCTGGCTCAAGGCAAAAAATGTGAGCTTACATATTGTAAGTGTCCATTTTTTAACAAAGATACAGGATCACGCAGAGGTGAGCTGAGTCATCACAGGAACTTATGCGGCTTTAGCCAGGCCCGCTTTCGCTGCTTCAACCAGCTGACCAAATGCGTCGATATCATGCACGGCAATATCTGCCAGCACTTTACGGTCAAGACTGATTTCAGCTTTACTTAGACCGTTGATAAATCGACTGTAGGACATGTCGAACATGCGAGCCGCTGCATTAATACGTGTAATCCACAGTTTGCGGAACTCACGTTTTTTAACACGACGGTCACGATATGCATATTGACCGGCTTTAATAACTGCCTGGTGGGCTACACGATAAACACGACTGCGCGCTCCGTAATAACCCTTGGCTTTCGCCATTATTTTCTTATGTTTTGCTCGTGCCTGAACACCGCGTTTAACTCTTGCCATTATTCAGACTCCTATACGTAAGGTAACATGCGGCTAACCATGCGAGTATCGCATTTGGCAACCTGTGAAGGTTCACGTAGATGACGCTTACGCTTGGTCGATTTTTTGGTCAGAATATGACGACGGAATGACTGGCCACGTTTAAAGCCGCCAGAGCCATTTTTGCGGAAACGCTTTGCAGCACCGCGATTAGTTTTCATCTTAGGCATTATTTGCTCCAAAATAATTCTTAGTAAAACCCGGTTCCAACCCGATGGTATCAGGCGGATAAGGGGTGATTATTTCCGGTTTTTCTGCTTGCGCAGCGGTAACCTGGTGAACGCTTTTTAACACAGAGAGCTAAGAGGGCACAAAAAACGTTGCGCCTCCGAACCTCTGTGCCAAAAATTTTTAAGCTTTCAGCTTCTTGGGTGACATCATCATCACCATCTGTCGACCTTCCATTTTAGGCATCTGATCAACAGAGCCAAACTCTTCAAGGTCTGCCGCAACCCGCTTCAGCAGGTTTAAGCCCAGCTCCTGGTGCGCAAACTCGCGACCGCGGTAGCGCAGGGTGACTTTAATTTTATCACCCTTCTCCATAAATTCACGCAATTTTCTGACCTTGGTCAGATAATCGCCTTCCTCCGTGCGCGGGCGGAACTTGATTTCCTTCACCTGCACCTGTTTGGTTTTCTTTTTATTCGCGTTCTGCTGCTTCTTCGCTTCAAACTTGTATTTGCCGTAATCCATAATACGGCAGACAGGAGGCTTCGCATTCGGAGACACCTCCACCAGATCCAGGCTACGCCCACTTGCTAACGCAATTGCTTCAACAGCACTCATAAGACCGAGCTGTTCACCTTCATCATCAATGACCCTCACTTCCGGGTGGGTGATTTTGTCATTTATGAGCGTTTTTTTCTTGTCTGATGCGATGTTTTATTCCTCCGATATAGTGAGATCGTGATTTTCAATAGCATTGGCAAGGCGGTCAGCAAAAGCATCAATGCTCATGCTGCCTAAATCCTCACCGCTACGAGAACGCACGGCCACACTTTCTGTTTCTAATTCACGATCCCCTATAACCAACATAAAAGGGACTCGCGCTAAAGTATGCTCGCGGATTTTAAAGCCTACCTTCTCATTTCTCAAGTCCACTTTGACCTTAAACCCCCGATTATGCAGGTTTTTTTCAACTTTTTTTGCAAAATCGGCCTGTTTGTCCGTAATGTTCATAATTACGGCATGTTGAGGGCTCAACCAGAGCGGAAATTTACCTTCGTAATGTTCGATCAAAATACCGATAAATCGCTCAACTGAACCCAGAATTGCCCGATGCAACATCACCGGCACCCGGCGATTACCTTCTTCGTCTACATATTGTGCATCGAGTCGACCCGGCATTGAGAAATCCACCTGCATGGTGCCACATTGCCAGCCACGTTCCAGGCAATCCTTCAGGGTGAATTCAATTTTTGGCCCGTAAAAAGCCCCTTCACCCGGCTGCAATTTGTATTCGATGCCTTTGCTGTCCAGCGCATCCACCAGTGCTTTTTCCGCCTGATCCCAGATTTCATCTGAACCCACCCGTTCTTGCGGGCGTGTGGACAGAGCAATTTCGATATTATCAAAGCCAAAATCTCTGTACACATCATAGGTCAGATCAATAAAAGCAGATACCTCTTGCTGAATTTGTGCCTCTGTACAGAAAATATGTGCATCATCCTGCACAAAATTACGCACCCGCATCAGGCCATGCAATGTACCCGAGGGCTCATTACGGTGGCAGGAGCCAAATTCTGCCAGGCGTAAAGGCAGGTCGCGGTATGATTTTAACCCCTGATTAAACACCTGTACGTGGCAGGGGCAGTTCATGGGCTTAACGGCGTAATCTCTGTGCTCAGAGTGTGTGGTAAACATCATTTCACTGAACTTGTCCCAGTGACCGGATTTTTCCCACAGGCTACGATCAACCACCTGGGGGGTGTTAATTTCCTGATATCCGTGATCACGTAAACGCCCGCGAATATAATTCTGTATGGTCAGGTTCAGATCCCAGCCATCCTTATGCCAGAAAATCATCCCCGGGGCTTCTTCCTGAGAGTGAAACAAACCCAGCGCCTTGCCTATTTTACGGTGATCGCGTTTTTCCGCTTCTTCTATGCGCTTTAAATAGGCTTTAAGCTGTTTTTTATCCGGCCAGGCAGTGCCATAAATGCGTTGCAGCATTTTATTATTTGAATCTCCACGCCAGTATGCGCCCGCCAGTTTAGTCAGTTTAAAGGCCTTTATTTTACCGGTGCTTGGCACATGGGGGCCACGACACAGATCAGTAAAGTCCCCCTGAGTGTACAGCGACAAATCCTGATCTGCCGGAATATCTTCAATAATCAGGGCCTTGTATTCTTCACCCATGTCACGGAAAAACCTCACCGCTTCATCGCGACTCATAACCGAGCGGCTCACTTTAAAATCTTCTTTGGCCAGCTCCGCCATTTTCTTTTCAATTTTTAGTAAATCATCCGGTGTAAACTGCTCTTCGTAGTCAATATCGTAAAAGAAGCCATCGTCTATCACCGGACCAATGGTGATTTGTGCACCGGGATAAAGTGCCTTAACCGCCTGCGAGAGCAAATGTGCGGTGGAGTGACGAATAATTTCCAGCCCCTCTTCATTTTTATCGGTAATAATAGACAGGCTTGCATCATTTTCCATCACATAGGATGCATCCACCAGCTGCTCATCGACCTTACCCGCCAGGGTAGCCTTGGCCAGACCGGGACCGATTTCAGCGGCCACATCATAAACAGAAACTGGGGAAGAAAAAGTGCGCTGACTTCCATCAGGCAAGGTAATTACAGGCATTGTATGCTCCGGGTTTCAGTGGTGACCCATACGAGAGGCCACATATTTTAACCATTCACTACGAGAAAATGGTTAAAAGCAGGTTAATTAATATCAGAATCGTTGATTTAACGAATTCATAAATGGTTGTTTAAAATTAAACGTATATTTAAACTCTGCTATAGAGTCTATGCTCTAATAGTCTATCCACAGCAAAACCAAAATACAATGGACAACTTGTAATGAAAAAAATTTACTCCGCAGCCAATGTCACAGAAGCACAGATTATCACCGGTCTGTTGCTCAGCTACGATATCCCCGCTTATGCAGGTGGTGTGCTTCTACAGGGTGGTGTGGGTGATCTGGCGGCGATGGATTATGCCACTATCAACGTACCTGATGAATACCAACAACAGGCAGGTGAGCTCATTCAACAGTATGAAGCCGGCGAACTGGCCCTTGATGACTGAGCGTTAAACGACAGCCCGGCTAAAAGCCACCACCCCAGCTCTCTTTCTTTTTCCAGTTAATACGGGTAATGAGCAGGCCCAGTATTAAACTGCCAATAGACACCACACCGCCAATCATAAACCACTGCTTGATATTCTGATCACCCAGAAATGCATTTTCATGGATCAGGTCTTCATTTTTAGCCTTCTCGGCGCTGAGCTGCTGTTTAAGTTTCTCATTTTCATCGGCAATTCGAATCGGCTCAGCCGAACTAGCCCTTAAACGAGCCAGGGTATTCTGCAGTTTCTGGATTTTAGCTTCCAGCTGACCCTGCACATTCTGTAAGCCGGAGTTGGTGCTAACCTCGTCCCCGAGCTTTTTTTTCAGCAGGTTACGCTTTTCAATTAAGGCCTGATATTTGTTTTTAAGCACTTTTATCTGCTCACGGGCACTGGGCTGCAACATGAGCAACGAGGTTTCCACCCAGCCGGTTTTCGTTTCGTCTTCTAGCAGCACGATGCGTGAATATTTTTTATCATCCGTCTCTTCAACCACTTCCACAGCCTTGCCACTTTTTAAAAACTTTAAAATTTTATGACTATTGGTGGTGCCTGAACGCATGGGTATGGTTAGCTCATCACTCACATACTGAATGTTTTTTGCCGAAAGCAGCGGGCTGATTAACAAAAAAGCGATCAATAATAAGCTGGAAATTGTCTGTTTATGCATCAAGGTCATTTCACTTCAAAAAAAGTTATAAATACTGGCAAACTCAAATAGGCACCGGCGTGTATTTCAGAAATATGAAATATACTTAAAAATGAAGCCTAAGCATATGAGTTTATTTAATATTCTTCAAAAAAAAGTCGCACCCTTAAAATATTCGGGCTAAATGTACATCAAAGTGATACAAATGAGAAATATGCAGAATGGTTTTGGGGAGTGCCTCACATGAATTTGTTGAAGACCGTGGTTCTCACCCACTGCACTTTGAAAATAACGGACAGAAGCCGGATTCAAACGATACTTAAACCTCGTTCCCACGCTCTGCGTGGGAACGTTTAGCATGAAACTCAGGCTCTTTAAGTCTGACCTGCATCTTCTTTAGTATTTGGTAGGCGCAAGTGGATTCGAACCACCGACCCCCACCATGTCAAGGTGGTGCTCTAACCAACTGAGCTATGCGCCTGTAATTTTTATTTCATTTATACTCAAATTAATGAGCAACTGTCACAACAGCTAAGCATTATACTCGAACCTTCCCTGGTGCTGGGTATCCGGCCCGGCATCCCTGCCGGTCGTTCGCAATGCTGCGTTTGTACATCAGGTACAAACGGTCATTACTCACCCAACTGAGCTATGCGCCTGTAATTAAACAGTTTTTGTTTCTTAAACAAATACCTTTTTGACAAGGTTTAACCCGTAACGCAAGTGGATTATTCCGCACTTCCATGTGCTCCACCCTTCGGGCCAGGGTGATAAAAGGCAATCACCCTGTTCAAATTTGCTCCAGGCAAATTTAGTCGAACCACCGACCCCCACCATGTCAAGGTGGTGCTCTAACCAACTGAGCTATGCGCCTGTAATTTTTATTTCATTTATACTCAAATTAATGAGCAACTGTCACAACAGCTAAGCATTATACTCGAACCTTCCCTGGTGCTGGGTATCCGGCCCGGCATCCCTGCCGGTCGTTCGCAATGCTGCGTTTGTACATCAGGTACAAACGGTCATTACTCACCCAACTGAGCTATGCGCCTGTAATTAAACAGTTTATAACTAACCTGCAGCTTATTAAAATCCGTGTATTTATATGGGCCGGCAGGGAGGCGTGAATATTACTGATTGTTACAGAAAATGCAAGAGCATCTCTGAATAAGGCGAATATTTCGCGGGAAGAGTTTTGCTAAAGCCTCGGTTTACCCCGGAGGCCATGTCATTTGCCGTTTACCCAGCACATGTAAATGAATGTGGTGCACGGTCTGCCCGCCCTCATCATTGCAGTTCATAACACAGCGGTAACCGGATTCATTGACACCTTCCTGCTTTGCCACTGTCTTTGCTGCCAGGTAAAGCTTCCCCATCAGCTCGGCATCATCGGCCTGAATATCGTTAATGGTTGAGATATGTTTTCTGGGAATAACCAGAAAATGCACCGGGGCCTGTGGGCTCAGGTCACGAAAGGCAATCACATCGTCGTCCTGATACACAATGTCAGAAGGTATATCACCATTGACGATTTTACAGAAAAGACAATCGCTTATGTTTTGGCTCATTTTTTTTGCCTGTTTGGCTTTATTTCAGCCGAGTATAAAATAAGATCGCTGGCAATCATAGTCTGCACGGGTATCTTAAACCTAGAAAAATGGCTGATGCAACACTTGCCGGATTACGCTGCACGGCATCTGACTACACTGAACGGTAGACGGTATGGGGTTCAGCTTAAACATACTCATCAATAATACCGGACACCTGACGCGGGCTGTTTTCGTTTAATACCAGGGATTCGTTATCACGAAATGTCTGTAATGCCTGTTCTACGGGAATTTTGCGATTGGATGGCTGTCCGGATAACGGGGCCTGCTGGCTATCTGCACGACGGGAAAAGAGAATATCTGCACCGGCGCTGCCCCGGCTTGATTCTCGACGATTAACCCGCACCGTTTCTGATGACAGTACTTCGCCATTAATAACCCGGCCTTTTTCACCGGCACTGTCGACTGCATTTTGAGCGGGAGTTCTCTGCCTTGCCTGAGCACGGGCCTGATTATTCTGGTCGCTCTTCTGGTTATTCTTCTGGCGCTCAGATTCGCGCTGATCTGAAGATGAGGACTGGCGCTGTACATTCTGCTGCTGACGCTGCCTGTTTGCATCAGTCGTAACGGTATTAAATCGTGGGCGGAACCCGGTTAACGCAATTTCCATTTGATATCATTCATTTATAACTCTAATAAGCCATAAAATTATAGCAAGCCACTGCGGCAATTTGATACCACAAGTCGGAAAGAAATTGCCACCACCATCACAGAATTCATAAAAATCCGGGCAAAAAATGCTTTATACCGCTATGGCAAACGATTAACCTTCCAGTTTTCTACGACCACTGAAGGCATGGGCCAGGGTACCGCCGTCGATATACTCCAGCTCTCCACCCAGGGGAATACCATGGGCCAGACGGGTCGACTCCACATGGTATTCTGCTGCCATTTCAGATATGTAGTGTGCAGTAGTTTCACCTTCAACTGTGGGGTTGGTGGCCAGAATCAGTTCCCTGATACGCCCCAGTTTGAGCTGCTGCTCGAGTAAATCAAGGCCCAGCTCAGCCGGGCCAATGCCGTCCAGCGGAGACAGATGCCCCATTAAAACAAAATAGCGCCCCTTATAATCGGTTGCCTGATTAATGGCCAGCACATCGGCGGGGGTTTCTACAATGCACAGCAGTTCATTATTTCGCCGCGGGTCAATACAGAGCTGACAGACTTCATCTTCTGACAGGGTTCGGCACTTTGAGCAATGCCCAATGTGTTCAACCGCCTGCTGCAGAGCCACGGACAAATCGGCACCGCCCTTACGGTCACGCTCCAGCAGATGAAAGGCCATGCGCTGCGCCGACTTGGGCCCCACTCCGGGCAGGCAGCACAAGGCTTCTATCAACTGTTGCAACAGGGGGGACAGGCTCATGAGTCGAGTCTATTAATGATGCAGAGGCTTTAAAACGGAAATTTCAAACCACCCGGCAGGTTCATGCCTGAGGTAATGCCCGACATTTTATCGGTTGACTGCTGCTCAATACGGCGCACCGCATCATTAACCGCCGCGGCCAGCAGGTCTTCGATCATTTCCTTATCGTCTCCCATCAGGCTGTCATCCAGCTCTACACGGCGCACTTCATGGCGACCATTCATCACAACCTTAACCATACCGCCGCCTGACTGACCCTCAACTTCCATATTGGCAATTTCTTCCTGTGCTTTCTGCATATCAGCCTGCATCTTCTGCGCCTGCTTCATCATATTGCCAATGCCACCTTTCATATCAATTCTCTCTCTATATTTAAATTTTAAATTCTGTAGTAACTGCCTGACCATAGACCTGTGATCCATAATCCCGGAGCATAATCCTCACGCATAATCCTGGGCAACTACCTCGGTTTTACTGAGTTTGGAACAACCTCAGCATTGAAATTTTCTTTCAACGCCTGAACAACCGGGTCCTGCTGAATGCTTTGCTCAGCCGACTGCTGTCGCTCCGCCTGACCCCGCGCCACGGTTTGAGCCGGTGATTCAATCTGCTGCTCACCCATTTCGATGTGTAATTTTAATTTCTGTTGCAGACTATTGCAAAGCGCCTCTTCGAGTTTCTTTTGCATTGCAGGGTTAAGCAACTGACTGTTCTCCTGATTTAACTGAAGTTTCACCTCGGTGGATGACTTTTCCAGTAAAACACAGTTAACCGCCAGCTGCTTAACCATACCGCGCAGGTTCATGGCCTCAACCAGCCCCGCCCAGTTGTCATCAAATACAAGGGGGGGGGCTACAGCCGCAGAGACCGGGGGCTGTTGAGCCGTTTGCGTCACTGTCGTCGACTGTGCTGCGGATTGAGCAGGCGCAGCTGACCGCTGTGATTGTGGTTGCACTGGCGGTGATTGCAACGGCGCAGACGGTGAAACAGCAGCCGTGCCCGCTGGAGCGGCTGCGCCAGCAGGTGAAGTTGAGCGGGAAACGGTGACCGATGCCTGACCCTCGGCTGCCGGCTTAAACGCCAGCATCCTGAGCAGTGCCATTTCCAGACCGCCACGGGGGTCAGGGGCAAGCGGCAGATCCCGTCGCCCGATTAAACCCGTCTGATAAAATAACTGAATATCTTCAGTGCTCACCTGCTGTGCCAGCTGCTGTAATGTCTCCCGTTCCACGAAATTTTCATCAACCGCATCCGGTGCTTTCTGCGCCAGCGCCATCTGATGCAGCAGGGCCAGCAACTCCGCCAGCACACTGGCATAATCCGGAGTCAAATCAGACAGCTCGGCAACACAACGCATCATGGCTGACGCGTCACCTGCAATCAACGCCTTCAGTATATCCATTACCCGGTCACGTGATACTGTGCCCAACATGACCTGCACTTCAGCCTGCTCCAGCTTGCCGCCACCAAAAGCAATGGCCTGATCCACCAGACTCAGGGCATCACGCATCGAACCATCGGCACCGTGTGCCAGCAAACGAATCGATGCATCATCAAATGCCACAGACTCCTGCTGCATCAGATGCTTAAGGTGCCCCTCAATCAGGGGAATCGGCATGCGCTTTAAATTAAACTGCAGACAACGGGATAAAATAGTCACCGGTAATTTTTGCGGATCTGTGGTTGCCAGCAAGAATTTCACATGGGGGGGGGGCTCTTCAAGGGTTTTGAGCAGCGCATTAAAACTGTGCCCCGAGAGCATATGCACTTCGTCTATCAGATAAACCTTGAAACGACCGTGTGTGGGGGCATATTGAACATTATCGAGTAGCTCACGGGTATCTTCAACCTTGGTACGTGAAGCCGCATCCACTTCAATCAGGTCGATAAATCGCCCTTCAGCAATCTCTTTGCAGGCCCCGCACTCACCGCAGGGTTTCGATGTAATACCGGTTTCACAGTTTAGTGATTTGGCAAAAATACGAGCCACCGTGGTTTTACCCACCCCCCGGGTACCGGTAAACAGATAGGCGTGATGCAGACGTTGTTCATCCAGCGCATTTATCAGGGCTCTGAGTATATGCTCCTGCCCCACCATTTCAGTGAAATTGCCGGGCCGCCATTTTCGCGCAAGTACCTGATAGCTCATGAAATATTTATAGTTCGTTGAAGATAAAAAGAAGCCAAGTTTAGCACGCTGCGAACAAAAGATGCTTTTGATTTTTTAAAAATAACAACTGACATCCGATCATTAGATCAAAGAACACACAGAGGAAACAAAAAGCACTTGAAACATACACCAGAGCAGCTTATCAAGCAGATTTATAGACAAAACAGAATAAAATAAGGCAACTTGCACCAGCTGCACCCCGGCGCCCGATATCCCCACTACCGTTGCTTCCTTCCGGACCTGGCGGAGTTCGCAGTTAATCGTCGCGAGGGAACCAATGCAAGTTACCAGGCGCGATTATGCGGATTTTACTCAATAGATTCAAGCTAAATGATGGATATTCACCAAACACCCCCCGCTGTTTGACTTACATTTCTCTTACATCGCAAGGCTAATACACATGAAGCAGCGCTTCAAAACATGCATTCCCGGGCAGAGCCCGGGAACGAGAACGGTGGTTTCTGACATTGCCAATAAGTCAGAATTTAACATTCATTAATAATCCAGAGATACTTAAAGACAACATGAAAGAAACCCGGACACCTCTGATTAATCCTCTGCGTGACCTGAAGACACTTAACCCGAATATTTCATAGGTACGCTCAAAAACCCATGAAATTTTCGGGTTAATCAGAGGTGGCTAATTCATTACTAGAAAATAAAGGTTATTATTGACCTTAGCAGCAGTTCAGGATACCCTTTCGCGCCTCTGCACAGATGCAGGCGTTTTTTAGAGCATGCCGCATGCTCCGATGTTTCGGTTCTTAAGCAACATCAAAATACGGTGATATAAATGAGTTTATAGAGAGGTGGTCGCTTTTTTGCATCCCTGCAACCGCGACACTAAGGCTCCTGCCTGTCGTCCAGTGGTTGACTAAAATCGCCCGGAGCGATTTTGAACATAATCAATGCTTCTCTGATTATGGCCCCATAAGGGGTGAGGCACACGACGTGCCGAATGGGGAGCATGCCGCATGCTCCGATGTTTCAGTTCTTAGCAACATCAAAATACGGTGATATGAATGAGTTTATAGAGAGGTGTCCGAGTGGTTGAAGGAGCATGCCTGGAAAGTATGTATACCGAAAGGTATCGTGGGTTCGAATCCCATCCTCTCTGCCAAATAAAAAAGCCCCCTACCTTGTAGGGGGCTTTTTTATTTGGCAGAGAGGATGTACCTGATTCGAACTAATTTCGACTAAATTTGTCTGCAACAAATTTGAACAGGGTGATG
>UOFI01000011.1_pt1 | contig 13224 bp, 7 predicted proteins | sample 1988361 | NCBI WGS metagenome assembly UOFI01 (sample SAMEA4712194, study PRJEB27164) | hydrothermal vent metagenome | biome: marine basaltic hydrothermal vent biome; feature: marine hydrothermal vent; material: mineral | place: Pacific Ocean | collected 2011-06-14/2011-07-23 | depth 1689 m
CTTATTAAACTGGCCAACCATACGTTCACTTATACTGGCGAAAAACAGTAATATCCGTTTACCCTCGTTACTCAAAGAAAGTGGCCTGCATAAACAGGCTGAGACGGCCCGCCCCTTATTAATAGCGCAACGCAGTCGTATTAATGCGGCGCATAGTCGAGTGGGTCTGGCGGAAAAAGATTATTACCCGGATTTCAATCTGGGGGCAGCCTATGGTTTTCGCAGTGGTGAGAATAACGGCATTGAACGACCGGATGTTGCCTCATTGCAATTTTCTATGAGTTTACCAATTTACACCAGTAGTAAGCAGGACAAAGGCATGGACCAGCGTAATAGCGAGTTGATGCAGCAAAAGTATAAACTGCAGGATACGCTGGAGCGGGTTCGGGAAGAAATTTCACGGGCCATGGCTGATTATAACCGAGCCAGTGAACAGGCGGTTTTGTATAAAGACGGGATTATTCCTCAGGCACGGCAAACGGTCGATTCGATGCTGGCGGGTTACCAGGTAAACAAGGTGGATTTTCTTAATCTGGTACGCTCACAAATTACACTTTATAACTATGAAACACAGTACTGGTTATCTTTCAGTTCTGCCCATCAGGCACTGGCTGCACTTGAAGCCGTAGTCGGAACACCGAATATTTATGCAGGGGACGGCTTATGAACAAAAACATTATTGTGGTTGCTATTGTTACACTGGCAATTGGTCTGGGTGGCGGTTACTGGCTGGCGGGGCAGAATAAAAGCAAAGATTTGATTGCAGCAGATAGCACATCTGGTGAGCGTAAAGTGCTGTTTTATCGAAACCCAATGAATCCGGATGTTACTTCACCAGTGCCGGCGAAAGATTCAATGGGCATGGATTACATCCCTGTTTATGCTGAGAAAAAGAAACCGCAGGCAAAAGAAATATTATTTTATCGTAATGCTATGAACCCTGCCGTGACTTCACCGGTGCCGGCAAAAGATTCGATGGGCATGGATTATATTCCCGTTTATGCTGAGGGTAATAGTGATACGAGTGAGCCTGCTGGTACCGTAAAAATTGATCCGGTTACGGTGCAGAATATCGGTGTGCGTACAGCGCGTGCTGAGAAGCGTGTTTTATCTCATCAGATTCATGCGGTGGGCAGGGTTGACTATGATGAAGAGCGCCTGTCACGTTTGCACCCTAAAACCGAAGGCTGGATTGAAAAACTCTACATTGATAAGACCGGTGATTTTGTTACTAAAGATACCATCTTGCTGGGTATATATTCGCCTCAGCTCGTCTCCAGTCAGCAGGAATACCTGTTGGCCCTCAATAACCATAAGCACCTGGAACGCAGTAGCTTTAAAGATATTCGTGAAGGCGCTAATGAGCTGCTGCGCAGTTCCCGCGAACGGCTGGAATTGCTGGATGTGCCAGAACACCAGATTCGTGAACTGGAGAAAACCCGTAAGCTTAAAAAGACCTTGCATATTCACTCTCCCTTCGATGGTATTGTTATGAAAGTCGGTGTGCGTGAAGGGCAATATGTCACACCCAATACCGAATTATATATGCTGGCCGATCTTACCAATATCTGGGTGTATGTGGACATCTATGAAAATGAACTGCCCTGGGTGAAAAAAGGGGATACCGCGCAGATAAAAGTGAAGGCGATTCCCGGCGAAGTGTTTACCGGGAAGGTGACTTATATCTACCCCTATATGGAGCGTAAAACCCGCACTAACCGGATAAGGCTTGAATTTAATAATAGTGATTTACGCCTGAAGCCGGAAATGTTTGCAAATGTCACCTTAATGGCGAGCAAGCAGGTGGACGCCATTGTTGTGCCGTCTGAGGCGATTGTGCGTTCCGGTACTGATAATCAGCTGTTTGTGGTGCGTGAGCCTGGCAAGTTTGAGCCAAGAACGGTGACTTTGGGTGTCAGTTCAGAAGGTATGACGCAGATTCTTTCCGGGGTAAAACCCGGTGAAGAAGTGGTGACATCCAGCCAGTTTTTGATTGATTCCGAATCGAAGCTACGCGAGGCTACGCAGAAAATGATGGACACACTGGAAAGTGAGTCAAGAAAGAGCGCGGCAGATAAAGCTGATAATACTGATAATACTGAATAGGGGATAAACATGATTCAAGCTATCATTAATATGTCCCTTGATAAAAAGGCGATGGTGTTAATTGCCTCGGTGATGGTTTTTGCCGCGGGGTTATATGCGTTAAAAAATACGCCGCTGGATGCGATTCCTGACCTGTCGGATGTGCAGGTTATTGTCTTTACAGAATACCCCGGACAGGCCCCTCAGGTAGTAGAAGATCAGGTCACCTACCCATTAACCACCGCCATGTTGGCAGTGCCCTATGCCAAAGTGGTGCGAGGTTATTCTTTCTTTGGTTTTTCTTTTGTTTACATTATTTTTGAAGACAATACGGATATGTACTGGGCTCGCTCCCGAGTGCTGGAATATCTTAATTATGTGGGTGGTCGTTTACCGAGTGGCGTGACGCCAAGTCTGGGGCCAGATGCTACCGGAGTTGGCTGGGTATATGAATATGCACTGGTTGATCGCACAGGCAAAAACGATTTGTCTCAACTGCGCAGTATCCAGGACTGGTATTTACGCTATCCATTGCAAACTGTGCCCGGGGTGTCTGAAGTGGCCTCCATTGGCGGCTATGTTAAACAGTACCAGGTTGAAGTCGATCCCAATGTACTGGCCAATTATAATATTCCCCTGTCAAAAGTAAAACGAGCCATTCAGCGATCTAATAATGATGTAGGTGGTCGGCTGGTTGAGATGGCCGAAACTGAATATATGGTGCGGGGGCTGGGGTATATTAAGTCCATAGATGATTTGAAAATTATTCCTGTGGGTGTAGATGGCAACGGCACGCCAATTCGTCTGCAGGATGTCGCTAATGTACAGTTGGGGCCAGAATTACGTCGGGGTTCTGCTGAACTCAACGGCGAAGGCGAAGTGGCCGGTGGTGTAGTTATTATGCGTTTTGGTGGTAATGCAATGGATACCATTGAAGGGGTGCGCGCCAAGCTGGAAGAATTAAAAGCCGGTTTACCCGAAGGGGTGGAAATTTTACCGGTGTATGATCGCGGGCACCTTATTGAGCGAGCCGTCGATAATTTAAAAGAAAAACTGATTGAAGAATCGATAGTGGTGAGCATTATCTGTATTCTGTTTTTACTTCATGCTCGTTCTGCGCTGGTGGCGATTCTTACCCTGCCAATGGGTATTCTTATGGCCTTTATTTTTATGCACTGGCAGGGGCTAAATGCCAATATTATGTCTCTGGGGGGCATTGCTATCGCTATTGGCGCGATGGTGGACGGGGCGATTGTAATGATTGAAAATGCTCACAAACACCTGGAACACTCTGCCCGTGATAAGGGGGCAGACCTGACCATACCCGAGCGATGGCAGGCGATAGGTGAGGCTTCACGGGAAGTGGGCCCCGCTTTATTTTTCTCTTTGCTCATTATTACGGTTTCCTTTATGCCGGTGTTTACTTTACAGGCGCAGGAGGGACGGTTATTTTCACCCCTGGCTTTTACCAAATCTTACTCCATGGCCGCCGCTGCAATTCTGGCAGTAACACTGGTGCCTGTGTTGATGGGGTTTTTAATTCGTGGCAAGATTATGCCCGAGGCAAAAAATCCGGTGAACAGGGGGCTGCATTTTGTTCATAAACCGGCTTTATCACTGGCGATTAGCTGGCGCAAGGTAACCCTGGGTATTGCGGTGGCCTTGCTTGTTGTCAGTCTATACCCGGTGGCTAAATTAGGCAGTGAATTTATGCCGCCACTGGATGAAGGTGACATACTTTATATGCCCACTATGTATCCGGGCATTTCCATTACCAAAACCAAAGAATTATTGCAGCAGACAGATAAAATCCTCAAAAGTTTCCCCGAAGTGCACCATGTCTTTGGTAAGGTGGGGCGTGCGGAAACCGCAACCGATCCGGCACCTCTGGCAATGTTTGAAACCACTATTCAGATTAAACCGAAAGAAGAATGGCCTGATCCATCTAAAACTACTAAACAATTGATGGATGAAATGGATAAGGCGATTAATTTTCCCGGTGTCGCTAATGCCTGGACCATGCCGATTAAAACCCGTATTGATATGTTATCCACTGGTATCAAAACCCCTATTGGTATTAAGGTCAGTGGTCCCGACCTGAATGTGCTGGAAAAAATTGCCAATGATATCGAGCAAGCGGTAAAAACTATGCCGGATACTCTGTCTGCGTTTGGTGACAAAGCAGCCGGAGGTTATTACCTGGATTTTGATATTAGCCGGGAAGAGGCGTCTCGTTATGGTCTCACCGTAGGGGATGTTCAGGATGTCATTCAAACAGCAATAGGTGGAATGAATGTTACCCAGACTGTGGAAGGGCTGGAGCGCTACCCGGTAAATTTGCGCTACCCACGGCAGCTGCGAGATAACCTGGAACAATTAAAAAGAGTGTTGATATCGACACCTACGGGTACGCAAATCCCCATGTCACTGGTGGCGGATTTAAAATTGAGGCGTGGTCCACCCTCAATTAAAAGTGAAAATGCAAGGCTCAATGCGTGGATTTATGTGGATATAAAAACCTCGGATATTGGTGGATACGTGGCTATGGCAAAAGAAGTTGTAGCCAGTCAGGTAAAAATTCCAGCGGGTTACAATCTGGTCTGGTCGGGTCAATATGAGTATATGGAGCGTGCCGCTGAACGTTTACGGATTGTTGTGCCGGTTACTTTGCTGGTTATTTTTCTATTGCTGTTTTTTAATTTTCAAAACATGATAGAGCCATTGGTGGTTATGTTATCCATTCCATTTGGCCTCATTGGTGGTTTCTGGTTGGTGTACTGGTTGGGCTTCAATATGTCAGTTGCGGTTGCGGTGGGCTTTATTGCGCTTGCGGGAGTTGCAGCGGAAATTGGAGTGCTGGTGCTCACGTTCATTGACCACGAAGTCAAAAAACGCCATGAAGTAAAAAAGCTTGAACAGGGTGAAGACAGCCGGCTTGATTCAGATGAAATTATGGCGGCGGTATATCATGGCACCTCTGAACGTGTGCGGCCCATCATTATGACCGCGACTGCAATCATCGCGGGCCTGTTGCCCATTATGTGGAGCACCGGAACCGGCTCATCAGTGATGCAACGAATTGCCGCGCCTATGGTGGGTGGAATGTTGACGGTGACGATTCTCAGTCTGCTGGTACTGCCGGTGATATATGGCATGGTGTTGCAGTTAGAGGAAAAAATGCGTAAGGAATAGCTGTCTGGGGGGGATATAGCCGGATTGCCTGTTTTAATTCGTGTTCAAGATAATAGGCATTGCATCCTTTCCAGTCGGTACAAAATAATAGCGAGTTGCATCACTATCAAATGCTTTGTATTGCAAATAGCTTTTAGTCAGTGTTTTGTTGATTGAGCGTTGTGCTTCTGACTGGGCTTTAGCTTTAATAATAATAGCCTGAGCCTGGCCCTCAGCGATAATGCGCAAAGCATCACCCCTTCCACTAGCCGCTGTTCGAGCAATATCCGCATCTTTTTTTGCTATTTCAATTTCATACTGCTTTTGCTTTATTTCCTGTTCTTTAACCAGTTTTTTAGAAATAGACTGGGTAACCAGCTGCTCATAACGAATGTGTTTTATTGTGGGCTAGTTCTAGCACAGCAGGGAGAGAGCCCAGTAAGCTTTCCTCGCATTCACGATTAAGTGCGGTGATACGTTTATATCGTGAATGCAGCGACCTTAAGTAACCACCTTATAACAGGGCATGTATTGAGTACCGGGTAGTTTCATGCGGCCCTGCTGTACAAATGATTCGAGTAAATCATCCAGTGGTTTCATTATTTTTTTCTCGCCACGAATTTCAAACAGACCATGTTCTTCTATGGCCTTTAGTCCGTCCTCTTTGACATTGCCTGCGACGATACCAGAAAAAGCTCGGCGCAGATTAGCTGCAAGGTGATGTGTTTCCAGATGGGTGCTCAGGTCCAGCTGTGACATGTTTTCATGGTTCGGAACAAAAGGTTTCTGAAATTCATTATCGATTTCCAGTATCCAGTTGTAATAGTAGGCATCACTATTGGTGCGACGGAATTCTTTTACCGCTTCAAGCCCGTTTTTCATTTCACGGGCGACGAGGGAGGGGTCATCAATAATGATTTTGTAGCGTTGCTGAGCTTCAAATCCCAGTGTCATTTCAATGAAATGGTGTATTTGCTTAAAATATTCCTCAGAGCTTTTGGGGCCGGTTAAAATAAGCGGAAACGGGATTTCTTTATTTGCAGGATGCAGTAATACACCAAGAATATATAGAATTTCTTCAGCCGTGCCGGCACCACCGGGGAAGACCACAATGCCATGTCCTGTGCGGACAAAGGCTTCCAGGCGTTTCTCAATATCCGGTAAAATAACCAGTTTATTGACGATTGGGTTGGGTGATTCTGCGGCGATAATACCCGGTTCAGTGATGCCAATATAACGGCCATTGTAAATACGCTGTTTATTGTGGCCGATAGTGGCACCTTTCATCGGACCTTTCATGGCTCCAGGGCCACATCCAGTGCAAATATCCATGCTTCTGAGCCCCAGTTCATGGCCAACTTCTTTTGTGTAGTCATACTCCACACGACTAATTGAATGCCCGCCCCAGCAAACCACCAGGTTAGGTTCGATTTCTGGCTTAAGCACATTGGCATTGCGAAGTATGTGAAATACGGCATTTGTCAGGCCATTTTGAGAGCTCAGGTCGAATTTCTTGCGGGCTTCGAGCTCATTTTGTGCATATACAATGTCTCTGAGCACTGAAAACAGATGTTCCTGTATGCCGGTGATCATTTCCCCGTCTACAAAGGCTCTGGCCGGGGCGTTTTCCACTTCAAGCTTAATACCGCGTTCCTGCTGTATGACGCGAATATCAAAATCTGCATATTCTTCAAGCACCTGTTTGGTGTCATCAACAATACTGCCGACATTAAGTACCGCCAGTGAGCAGCGTCGGTAAATGTCATAACTGGCTGATTCACTGTCATTTTTCAGCTGGTTTACTTCAAGTTGAGACAGTATTTCCATTCTACCGTGTGGGGTAATTCGAGATAATTCTGTATGCTTATTCATCTTTAAACTGGATTTCCCTTTAGTGTGCTTTAATTATGGTGAGATATTCTATAATTATCAGTAAGTCAGAGTACTCACCAGGAATGTTTTAGCTGGTTTTTTCAGGCTCAACACTGTGTCCCGATAAAATATACGGCTAAGCTTATAATTGTTGTAAGTCAGTATTCGAGTGTTGTTTTTTAATGTATTCTTTAGCCTGTGTTTAAGTATACGACATATCTGTTAACAGGTTTTTAAGTCTGTCTGAAGGTCAGAAAGTACCGATAATTTTAAGTTATTCTGTAATCGGCTGTGGTCGCTTTCCTGACGTATTTTGCTGTAACAGTACCTTTTGTTAGAGTGTTGTTTTTTTTAAGGATTATACATTGATTTTATTTAGAAGGTGAGATGCGATGAATGATGAACTATTTGAAGTAGCATTTTCCGGTCAAATAACGGCTGGAGCCAGCATTGAGCAGGTAAAGGCAAAGGTGGCAGCTATATTCAAGGCTGATGAAGCAAAGCTTGCGCAATTATTTTCTGGCAAACGGATCGTGATTAAAAAAAATATTGATCAGGCTACAGCCAGTAAGTATAAAAAGGCGTTAAACAATGCCGGTGCGGAGTGTGAAGTCAAATCTTTGCAGTTGGTATCAACAGACAAATTGCCTGAGTCTGTTTCAGTTCTGGTTCAGGAGGAGCCAGCCATTGAGGAAAAGAAAGCTGAGAGTGTCGCTAAACCTGCTGTGAGGGCACAGGTGTTTGCACCTGCAGCGGTTTCCGGTGATATACCACCGGCACCCCAGACCGCGCCATTGGGTATCGAGGCGGATGATATTTCAGATTTATCTGCAAGCCTTGCTCCAGTAGGCAGCGATATGAATGATGGGAGTGAGGCAGTTGCTGCACCAGATATTGATGTGAGTGGTCTGGACGTAGCTCCCCCTGGGAGCGATTTAGGCCAGCTTAGTAAAGAAGAAGTCGCAGAGCAGCCCGATATTAGCGGATTATCGTTGGAAGATTAGTTAAAGGTGTTGAATGAATCGTAGAGTGTTGAAAAACAGGAGTTTAATGAGTGTGATTTTTGAGTTTAAAAAAAATCACAGCATGTCCATATGCTGTAATAAAGTTATATAACTTAAAGCTATATAACTGGTTGCAGTCTTAACTATAGTGAATTTGCTAATATGGGTATGTACTCCAGCATACATACAGGTGAATATTTTGTAATCATCGAGTCTGGGTGTTTCTTTCAACCTGAATTAACCAGTTAACCGCACAAATACACGGTCAGTATTAGAGAATGTTCGTTATTCTCACTGAGTGCAAGTCACCCGTTCGGTGAGGGGGCTGCGCCTGAATTGCACCCCTGGGAGCATGTATGGGAGCACATCTGACTATATATCAAAGCTATAGGCATCACTCCTTTGCATCCTGCAATCGCGATATTAGCGCATCCCTGCACGTAATTATCAACATGGGCGCACCCAGAAGCACGCTTTATAGTGTTCAGCTGATTAATTTAGGTTGAAAACATATAAAATATTATTCAAATCAATGGTTTATGTGTGCGATGTGTTTCGTGTGAGGGGCTGTTTTCAGCTGCATAAACTGATTTTTCTAGGTTGAACAATTGCTGCAAGCTTATGGGCCAGGGTCTGCAGGCTCAGGTTGTGTGGTTTTGAATTGAAATTTACCCGGGTTTGGTGAACCACTGCAGGCCGTCAGCTGATGATAATTCAATCTGTCCACGTGATAGCTTTATGCAGTTTTGTTTTTCAAAGTCTTTCAGAATTCGGCTAATCACTTCACGGGTTGTGCCCAGTTCATGGGCAATTTTCTGGTGGGTTATTTTTAACAGAGCCCCTCTGTTTCGTTCAAATAAGCTGCCCAGCATACAGGCGAGGCGCATATTAAGGTGGTTAAATGCGGTATCCTGAATAATATATATGGTTTCGCATAAGCGTTCTGTGAGGGTGCTGAGTACATAATCACGAAAAGTTTCTGATTCGTTTATTAATAGCTTAAAACATTCACTGCTAATGACTAATGCTTTTACGCTGGATTCCGAAATAGCGATAGCATTAAATGACTTATTTTTAAGCAGACTATTAAGGCTGAGTATGCACAGATCGCCGGCTTCTACTCGATAGAGGGTTTTTTCTCTGCCATCTTCGGCTGTCTGGTAAATACGAATGCTACCGTCAAGAATGAGCATGAAATTATTGCAGGAAGTGTTACCGCTGAATAAAGTTGTGCCAGGGGGAGCCTCTAGTGTTTTAGCCAGAGAGATGGTGTTGTGCCACAGGCTTCCTTTAATATTACCCAGTTCAGGGTAGGCCATTTTGATTTTCTGAAAACGGCTTATCTCTGTTATGTCCTCAGCCGTATGCGAAGAGGCGTTCTGTGTTTTGAAAAGCTGCATAACCACCACCTGAAAATATCACGGAACACGATTCCATCGATTTACTTATGCTCCATTCAGTTGAGTGTTTATTTGAATTGTAGAAACTATCTGCAATGTAAGTATGTGATAAAAGTCACACATGAGGCTGATTGCAGAGGCATGAGGCGTAATTAGAGCTTAGAATGTGAAGTTAGTCGCTGCATGTATAATACGATCATTAAATAACCGTATTTGTATATTATTAGTTAATGATTGATTGTGTTAATCAGTTTTTATGGAACTTCTGACATAAACAGCTTGTCAATAGTTAGTACCCATCCAGAAATGCATCGTCGCGAAAGCGAAATTGAAATGTTCGGTTTGCGTCACTGGATATAGGCGTTTGGTTATTCCAGGCAACTATATAGTGGCGTGAAGAGGGCGTTTCAATTTCGTTTGCAGCAGATGCCTATTTCTGGATGGGCACTAATTAGTAGCCACGGCACATTTAAATTAAAAGAACAGGTAATGCACAGTATTATTAACGGACAGCAACTAAAGCGTTATACCCGATTTATTCTGGGGCTATTTATATTGTCTGTTATTAATATGGGTATACAGTTACCCGCTCATGGAGCAATGTTGCTGAAAATGCAGCCTGTGCAGCAGGGCATGATGCAGATGGATTCGCAAAGCTGTGAGTGCCCCCCCATGTTGTGCGAGTCAGTTTCATCTCAGGCAGAACAGCTCTCTGAGGGTTCACACGGAGTGAGTTTTAATTATTTAACTGGCTTTCAGACAGCATACTCTTTTGTTGTTGATGACAGTCATCAACAACAGACCCCAATTTTACTTGATCTTCATGATCGACGTTTACACTACAGTATCGCTACTCCGCTTAGTATTACTAGCATCCTTCACATTTAAGTTCTAAACTTCATCCATTTTGTTTTTTAAGTTAGAAATTGCGCATTTCTGCGCCCAAGATAAATTGCCGAGGACTAAACGGTATGAGAGTAATAACCTTAATGATGCTTACGGGGCTTATTTTAGCTGCGTCTGAAGTATCTCTGGCCTCCCCAGAACAAACTAGCCCGGAAAAAATGAGTGCAGAACAAATTAGTTCAAAACCGGCTAATTTAGATGAAACTACGTCGCGAGCAGGTAGTTCACTAACGCCTGTGCCGGAGACAGGCCTGAGTTTACAGCAGGCTGAACAGTTTGCATTGAAGCGGGATACACTTAGTAAAAGTTTCAAGCAGAACGAACAGGCTTTTGTTGAGCAGGCCATCGCAACAGATACCTGGCAGGACCCTAGAATAAAGCTGGGTGCTCAGGCGGTACCCATCGACTCTTTTGATCTTGAGCAGGAAAATATGACCCAGCTTGTGGTGGGTTATCAGCAAATGTTGCCCAGAGGTGACAGTTTAACCAATGCGTCTGAATCAATGATGGCCCTGTCACGAACCCAGAGTGCTCGTGCACAACAGCGTGATCGGCAGGTGTTGATGAAGGTTCGTCAGGCCTGGCTGGACGTGGTTTTGCAGGAAAAAACACAGGCGATTATCCAGGAAAACAGGGAGCTGTTTGAGCAGATGCTGGATATTTCTCAGGCCTTTTATGCTTCTGGCCGACAGCAACAGCAGGATGTGGTGCAGGCAGAGCTGGAAATTTCTCTGGTGGATGATCGTCTTGAGCGTGCCCGGTCTGAGCTGATGGTTGCCGAGGCTAACCTTGCCAAATGGGTGGGGGATGAAAATATGCTTCAGGGTGTGGCTGTGGAGCAGGCTGATTTAAGTTTGAAGGGGTTGAGTGAGCTGGCAGAGTTAAAGCGTCGACTTGAAAACAATCCGGAGTTGACGGCCATGAGAGAGCAGGTTATTTCTCAGCAAAAAAAGCTCAATATGGCAGGTGACCAGTATAGTCCGCAATGGGGTTTTGATATTACCTATGGGTATCGTTCCGGTAATAATGGTAATAACCCAAGAGGTGAAGCCAGGTCGGATTTTCTTACGGCGATGGTAACGCTTGATTTACCTGTGTTTACATCCAATAAGCAGGACAGAAATGTGTCGGCGGAGAAGCAGCGCTTACAGGCGGTTCGCTATCAGCAGCTCGATGTGAACCGGGAGTTACTAAAGCGTTTGCAATCGGTTGTTGGACGCCTGCAAAAACTCAAAGACCGGCATCAGTTATATGAAAATAAGGTTTTGCCACAGGCAAGACAGAATGCAGAGGTTTCGCTTCGGGGTTATCAAAGTGGTGTAGTTTCCTTTTTTACCTTAACTCGGGCCAGAGTGACCGAACTCAATACGCACCTTGCTGACCTAAAAATTGATGTGGCCTACAACAAGGCCTTCGCAGAATTACAATATTTGATTGGAGAAAAGTCATGAATTCGTCCGGCAGATTAATCACGCTGATTGTCGCTATTGCCATTTCACTGGGCATTGGCTGGTATGCCGGTCGCACCGTTGTGCCGGTTTCGGAAACAGCAGTAGAGCACAGTGTTAAACATTTAGATTCAAAATACCAGTGCCCCATGCATCCGAATATTGTTAAAGATAAAGAAGGTGCATGTCCAATTTGTGGCATGACCTTAATACCTGTGGAGCAGGAAAAGCCCAGGGCTAAAAAAGAAAAGAAAATACTTTACTGGGTGGCACCAATGGACCCTAACTACCGGCGTGATAAGCCGGGTAAATCGCCTATGGGGATGGATCTAGAACCGGTTTATAGTGATGGTGATGAAGGCGATAACTCGGATGAAAAAGGCCCGGTGGTAAAAATTTCTGCAGCAGTGGAGAATAACCTGGGAGTTCGAACGGCCGCAGTAGAATCCGGCAAACTCTGGCGCAAAATAGATACTGTCGGCTATGTGGATTTAGATGAGTCCAAAGTCAGCCATATTCATTTGCGTGTCGATGGCTGGATTGAAAAATTGGTTGTTGACACAGAAGGTGACCGGGTGAAAAAAGGACAGCGGTTATTTGATTTGTACTCACCCAAGCTTGTGAACGCTATGGAGGAGTATGTACAGGCGCTTAGGTCTGGAAATCAGCGACTGACCTATGCTTCCAGTGAAAAACTGGTTTCTCTGGGAGTGAGCAATAAGCAGATTAAGCAGTTAAAACAAAATCGTAAGGTGTCGCAGACGATTAGTGTATATGCACCTCAGGATGGCATAGTCACAATGCTAATGGCCCGTGAAGGAATGTATATTCAGCCTATGAATGAGGTTATGACGTTGGCAGATCTGTCCAGTGTATGGATTATGGCAGAGGTGTTTGAAAGCCAGAGTGAATGGGTGAAGCTTGGGCAGTTGGCAGATGTTGATCTGTCGTACCTTCCCGGGCGCACCTGGGAAGGCAAGGTTGATTATGTCTACCCCAGTCTGGACGCTAAAAACAGAACATTAAAAGTACGCCTGCGCTTTGATAACCCGGATGAAACTCTCAAACCGAATATGTACGCGAATGTTTCAATTTATGGTGGCGCTAAGACAAATGTACTAAGCGTACCCCGTGAAGCGCTGGTTCGTTCTGGTGGTACTGAGCGCTTGATTATTGCAAAAGGTGAAGGGCGATTTGCACAGAGGGTTGTTGTTGCGGGTATGGAGTCCGGGGATTATGTTGAGATTAAATCGGGCATTAGTGCCGGCGAAAAAGTGGTTACCTCGGCACAGTTTTTAATTGACTCTGAAGCCAGTATGAAAGCCAGTCTGGCGCGCA
>UOFI01000063.1_pt1 | contig 12906 bp, 15 predicted proteins | sample 1988361 | NCBI WGS metagenome assembly UOFI01 (sample SAMEA4712194, study PRJEB27164) | hydrothermal vent metagenome | biome: marine basaltic hydrothermal vent biome; feature: marine hydrothermal vent; material: mineral | place: Pacific Ocean | collected 2011-06-14/2011-07-23 | depth 1689 m
ACGACTAACGACTAACGACTAACGACTAACGACTAACGACTAACGACTAACGACTAACGACTAACGACTAACGACTAACGACTGTCACACATCACTCACAAACCCCCACAGAACCATTTCGACATCGCTGATACCTAACCCAGATCGTACTACTCAACTTAGCCTTGCCAAAACTGGCACCGTCAATAATAGCACCCCGTATTGATGCGCCGCTTAAATCTGCCTGATTAAATTTCGCATCTAACAAACTGGCTTCTTCAAATTTTGCAGACTTTAAACTGGCAGAGGTGAAATCCGCCTTTTCCAGATCAGCCTGATTAAAAATAGCCTGTTGCGCATTCACCCCCTGAAAATTAGTGCCCGCCAGTTTAGCCCAACTAAAATCGGCCTTATTCAACTCCGCATTATCAAACCGGCTGTTTATAATTTTTACTTCATAAAAATAGGTTTTATTTAAACGCGCCGATGAAAAAACCGTCTGCTTGATAGAGGTTCGACTAAAACGGGCTTCATCCATAATGGCGTCAGAAAAATCAGCTGCATTTATTTTTGCATTATTAAATCGTGCTTTTTCAAGACGCGCACCGCTAAAATTCGTTTTTTCCAGTATTGAAAAATTCAGATCTGCCCCCTGCAAACGTGCGCCAGACAAATTAGTCTCTGTAAAATTAACCCGCCGCAGAATGGCACCTTTTAAATCAACACCGTTTAAATCCAGTGCGCTTTTATCACAACCTGTCCAGTTTACACCTGCCTGCGCTTCATCTTCACATTTTGCCTGTACAACACTGGAAATAAATAACACATAGAATACTGCAAAAAAAATTCTTATCATATTTTTTTCTTTTTAAATGAACGAACTAAAAATCGCGCAGGGTGTAACGCGTAACGCACCCTGTTTGATACAGGTAAAGGCTCACCACAAACAGAGGCGGCCAGTAATTCAGCCGATAAAAAAGCACTGCTAAAGCCCCTGGCACCATGCCCGGTATTTACAAATAATCCCGGCATATAATGTCCCTGAGGATATCTGTCAGGGGTTTTACCTTTATATAAATCACCATAATGATCATCATAGTATAACTTTGACGGTGCTGGCCCTACCACCGGCACACGGTCTGCGGTTACTGCACGAACAGACGCCCGCCCACCACAGATATCCTGTTCTGAAAACAGCCCCTTAAACCCGCGATCTAAATCATTAATATTTGACTGGTGCTCCTCTTCGCGCAACTCAAGCGCACAGTCATCCAGCTCAAAACTGGCACCTGCAACATGCTGCGAATCATTCGCGGGTAATATATACCCCCCATAAGAAACCGGCAGACGCAATTTCTGACTTTTTGAACTGGCTTTTAACAAACTGAGCTGTCCTCTGGCGGGCTGTAAATACAGATGATCAAACGCCTTAAAACGCCGGGTTTGCCAGGCACTGGCCAGTATCAAACAGTCAAAGCTGCCCAGATCATGCTTTTTCTGTTCTGAAGACGAGCCTGACAAGCGCCACTGGCCATCATTATAATTAAATGAATCAACTGTGCAATGATAACGGATCGTTAGCTTATCACCCATTGCGTCAATCAGTCGATGCAATATTTTCTGCGGATAAACACAGGCTGCCAGCGGAAAATAATGCACCGCCTCATCAATCTCCAGGCCACACAGCTCGCTCGCCTCCTGCGCACTGATCACCTGAGCCAGCGCCTTATCCTGTGGGTATTCAGCCATCTGTTTTTTAACGCGCGCAGTGGCCGCTAACTGCAGCCCCCCGGTTTGTTGCCAGGTTACCTGCTGAGCATCTAATTGATGCAGGCAATTCAGCGCGTAAAAATAGGCCGAGTGATAAAACTCTGCATCGGCGCAGTCTTGCAAACTTATTCTGGGCATCAGCATACCACGGGGGTTACCCGATGCCTGAGCACCCGGCCCGGCACCGGCTTCCAGCATCACCACCTGATAGCCTCGCCTGACCAGCGACCACGCAGTTGTCAGACCGGCGATACCCGCACCCACAATACAGACAGTGCTGCTTTTATCGATCGGTGTTAGCTCACCCTCAAACCAGGGCTGCATAACCGGCACCGGTGATGAGGCCGGCTGCAGCTGAAACTCACCACTCAGCATATGACGTTTGTTACCACAGCCACTGACCTTATTGACACAAAAACCGGCTGATTGTAAACCGCGCTTAACAACACCGGCTGCAGTATAAGTGCTGAATGTGGTTCCCACGCAACTCAGGCGTTTTATCTGAGAAAACACCGCCTCACTCCACATATCTGCATTCAGGCCCGGTGCAAACCCGTCCAGAAACCAGGCATCAACCGCAACCTGCATCTGCTGTAACATCGATTCAACCTCACCGACCATCAAAATGAGCTTGACCCGCCCCTCAAATAAATCAAACAGGTGAAAACCCGCGCTAGCCGCCTGATACTGCTGTTGCAAAGCTTGCGCTATATCCCTGAATTCCGGCCAGAGCACCTGTGCACGCATCAGGTCTTCTGGCGTAAAAGGTCTGTTCTCTACTGAAAAGTAATAAAGGCTGGTTGATGACTCACCGGCATCCAGCCAGTACTTCACGCTAACCAGAAAGTTAAGCCCGCAGCCGAAGCCGGTCTCTGCAATAACAAAAGGTTTATGCTGCTTTAATGACAGAGCAAAACGTGCCTCCAGCTGATTATGCCGGATAAACACATGTTCGGTTTCCTGCACTCCGTTATCCGCTGAAAAATAAACATCGTCAAAATCGGGGCTATAAGGTTGTCCATCCCGCCATTCGGGCTTTGCGTAGTTCATGGGTTCATTATACTATTCCTTTACTATCCAATGTGACGAGTTTATGAATACCCGACAAGCCTATAAACACTGCCTTGACATATCCAGAAACCATTATGAAAATTTTCCCGTCGCCTCCTGGCTTTTACCAAAAACCATGCGCCTGCCGACGGCAGCCATCTATGCCTTCGCCCGCCTTGCCGATGATATTGCCGATGAAGGCGATTTAAGCGATGAGCAACGCTTTAGAGAACTTGATCAACTGAACTTGCAAATTAAACAGATGTTTAATGGCGAAACCAGCGAAGAGCCGATATTTATAGCATTATCAGACTGCGTGCAATCATTTAATTTACCACAACAGCTGTTTGAAGATTTAATCGATGCCTTTAAACAGGATATTAATAAAAAGCGCTACACCGATTTTGCCGAACTGATGCAATACTGTCGCCGTTCTGCCAATCCCGTTGGCCGATTAATGCTGCACCTGTACGGCCAGACTGACCGTAAAAGTCTGGGGCAGTCTGATGCAGTTTGCAGCGCATTGCAACTAATTAACTTCTATCAGGACCTGAGCCAGGACTATAAAGAACTGGGGCGCATCTACATCCCACAGGATGAAATGCTCGCTGCTGGCGTAAATGAAAATCACTTTGAGCGTCAGCTCAGCAATGGCCCTATGCTCACGCTGATGCGCAAACAATACCAGCGCGCACACAAACTTTTGCAGAGCGGTGCTCCACTGGGCAAAACCCTTAAAGGACGATTCGGCTTTGAAATACGCCTGATTATTGCCGGAGGCTCTCGCATTTTATTAAAACTGGACAAACAAACTGACGATGTATTCAGCCGGCCACGACTGAATTTTAATGACTGGCTGTGGGTTTTCTGGAAAGCATTAAGGGCTCGTTGATCATTACGAAAAATCATCGTTTTAACCTAACTTAACACTTTATCCATCACAAAAATAAAACAGAACAGTAACAAAGGGCTTAGCACAAAGGCCAGCCATGATTTTTCATAAACAGCACCCGCATACTGCCATTGGAAAAAACTTCCCACACTGCCATAAAACAACGGAATAAAGCAGGCAGTCATCAAAATAACAAGCCCCAGATGAAATTTAAGATATCCCAGGTCACGACCTTTAAATATCAGTATTAAAGTAAATGCGACAAACCCTGACACCATAATAGAACTCATTATTGCAAAAATATAAATCATTTAATACTTTCACCATTCACATATTATTTATTTCATCTACAGCAACAGTTTCTCATAAAAAATCAGACCTGAATTTCGGCACCAGAAACTCTTCCCGCTTATGCTTCACCAGTCACAACACTGATAACGGCCAGAACAACAGGGCCTAAAACAAAGGATATCCAGGACGCCCCATAAACCACATCAGCATATGGCCACTGAAAAAAACTTCCCACACTGCCATAAAACAGCGGCATAAAAGCGGCTGAAATTAAAGCAAAAATAATCAGCAGCACTCTCGGGCCACCCAATTTACTCCATCTGGAAACTAATACAGCAACAAATACCACAAGCCCCAGCATCATAATAGAACTCATAACTGAAAAAACATATATCATCTAATAAACTCTATAAACTAAAGGAGTGATTCCAGACTTATAGCATTTATTAACTGTAAATTCGAAACACCGATACATTAAAACCGCGAACCATTATTCCAACCTGGATTTCACATCTGCAGCAAAATCTTCATAACGCCTTAATGGAGTAACCTGCACCTGAACATGTTGACCATGCAGTTTCATTATTGGCAAATCAAGTAATATCTGATCCAGCACATCAGGTGAATCTACATTCACTACCGCTACAATTCGCCGCTGACCAACACATTTCCATAAATCCACAACAACTCCCGCCTCCTTAGCGCCTAACGCAGCATCAGCCTCCTCCGACCAGATTGAGAACAGTTCTTTCTGAGTCATGTTTGCTGGATATTCAACATTAAAATCTAATGGATATAACATAAATATTCTCCTGAGAGTTCATTTAAAATATACAACTACAAACAAAATGTGTGTGATACCCCATATTCCATACTTGACTCTGATTACCAGGTTAAACCACAAATGATTATTTACCCTGTTGAGCAAACTTTTTCAGAAACTGCATGTCCTATAGAGACCTTACTTTCACAATTTCCAGTAAAACTAACATGAAATCATCTCTTCTGACCAGAAATACCCTGTTATTCTCATTCCTGCTCTTCGCAGCCAGCCTGACTGCAGCCCCTCTGCCCAATCTGGAGCTAATGGGAAGCGATGGCAAAAAACACCATATCAAAGACTTTCTGGGCAAGGATAAATGGACAACCGTCATTGTATGGGGGCCAAAATGCCCGGCCTGTATTGAAGAAATGCCTGATATACAACGCTTATACGATGACAGAAAAAAAACAAATATTGAAGTACTGGGCCTGGCAATCGATTTTCCCACATTTTCATTAGCTAAATTAAAGCAGGTACAACAGTTTGAAGAAGACTACCTGATCGACTTTCCTAACCTGTTAATCAGCTCTAACATCTATTATGAACTTGGTCTTGGCCCATTAAAAGGAACGCCAACCATTATACTGGTCGACCCTCAGGGTTCAGTCTCAACGGTTCAACTGGGCGGTGTACCTGCAGATGCTATAAAAAAATATATCGCTAAAGAAAATGCAAAAACGGGTCTATTGAGTAAAAATAATTAAAATGATAAAAGACAATCTCTAAAACATTCAGCCTGATTATATTTAACCATGGCAGTTACACAGAATTATATACATCATCAGATACAAAAAAACTATTTTTTAAATTTCTTAATATTTTCCATTGCTTCATCACTTCCATTCTCAATGGCTTTCTTAAGCCATTTTTTTGATTCCTTTCTATTTTTTTGCACACCCTGTCCATCATAATACATCATAGCAACAATATTCTGCGCATAAGAACTATCTCTTTTAGCTGCCTCCATAAACCAGTAAAATGAAGCTTCATAACTAAATGTATCAAGGCTTTCATCCTGATACAAATGTGCTGCATAAATTTGAGAATATAACTGACCTCCCTTTGCTGCCTTTAGAAACCATAAAAGCGCACTCTTATTACTTTGCTTAACTCCTGCCCCCTCATAATAGATAATAGCAATTTTCTCATATGCCAAAAACTGCAATTCACCTTTAACTTTCTTATACCAGTAAATAGCTTTTTCGGCATCCCGAGGGGTTCCAAATCCATTTTTATAAAGATAGGCCAAATTATACATTGCTTCAAAATTATTTTGCTTTGCCGATTTTTCATACCAGAATTTAGCTTTTTTATAATCCTGTCCACCACCATCACCCGAGGTATATAAATAAGCTAAATTGTATTGAGCGACATCATAACCCTGTAAAGCGGATCTCTCATACCAGTAACGTGCTTTTTTTCTATCGCTATACTCAGTCTGTGTATGATCATAAAAACGCGCCAGATTAAACTGGGCAGTTAAAAGGGCTTCGTCTATAGACGTATCTACCCACCACCCCATACCTCTTAAGTTATTAAGCGTTTTACCATCATCTAAAAATAATTTTTTATTTTCTTTTATAAGGTTTTCTAAATCCTGACTTACTGCTTTTTTATACCAGAAAACAGACTTTTCCCACTGTTCCAATCTCTCATATATAAGACCAAGACTATTAGCCGATGCGATATTCCCCTGATTTGCCGATTTCTCATACCAGAAAATAGATTTTTCTAAATCGCTATTTTCATAATACTCACCCAGTTTATTCTGCCCTAAAGGTTGATTGCTCTCTGCGGCTTTAGAGAATAGTTCAAAGGATTTTTTATGATTTTTCTCTACCCCCATACCCACTTCATAAAGAAGCCCTAACTCAACATAAGCTAAAGAAAACTCTTTTTTTGCGGCCTTTTCAAACCACTGAGCAGGAAGACTGAGAGCACTTGATATTCCCTGAATATTAAGATCCATAACCCCCAGATTATACATGGCAATAGCATCCCCTTCTTTAGCCGATTGTTCCCATAAAATATATGCATTTTTGAAGTCTTTATTCTTGTATGCTTCAACCGCATGATCAAAAGAACCTGCATCTAATAAAGAAAAACCCATCATAAAGATATACGCAACTATTTTCATTACTTCTCCTGACACCTATCCTAACATTTGACAGGAAGAGTTTTCAACCTGGTAAAGATCAGTTGATCTCGATAAAATACGCGTAAGTGTTTGAGGTGCCCTATATATTGAGTGGTTGTTTTGCATTGCCTGCTACATTAATCGCAGAAGTGCGAATGGATAAGGCTATTTCATCAGCGGCTTTTTGTGTCTTTACCGCCCGTGCCATCGTCAATCCGCCAATCAGAATACCCAGCATTGCCCAGGCTCGCGCAAGCCGTTCAGCTTTTGACTCCCCCTCAAGGCCATTAGCAATGAGCTCAGCAATTTTTTTCATCTTCTTCTCATAATTTCCATGCAGCTCAGGCCCGGCCCGAACCACCTCGGGTGAAAGCGTAGTCATTGCACACCCGCAGGCAAGGTCATCACGATGCTCTCGGCCCATATAATAGTCCACAAAAGCCCGAACCCAGTCTGAACCGCCCTCATTCTGAAAACCGGGTATCGCCTCGATAACCTCATCAAGCCCTGACTCGAGTACAGCACTAAACGCCTTATCTTTGGAGCCCAGGTGTGCATAAAAAGCGCCAGATGTCACACCAGCAGCCTTTGCGATACCGTCTACACCTATGCCTGCATAACCATTACTTCTAAAACTCTGGCTTGCTGCATCCAGCATACGCTGGTGTGTCAGCTGTTTTTTTGTTGGTGATTTACTCATAAACCCTCCTTAAATATAACGATCTCTATTTTATCTCTTGACAATATAGCAATCGTTATATTAATATACTTATAACGGTCGTTATATTTATATTGTAACGCCTGTTAAACCACATTGCGAGGCTTCTATTACATTAGCCCGAATATTTCATGGTTTTTTAAGCATACCCATGAAATATTCGGGTTAGTGCCAGCGACGCAAAGTAATTTCAGTTTAACCTGGAAAAATCATTCGACTGGTTTTTCCAGGTTAAACACAGACACAATAGCAAGAGGAAGCACACATGCTAAAGAAAACCATGCAAAACCTTATGATCTCTTCTGTCCTATCGGCTGCTGTTATATCAGGCGCTCAGGCAGGTGAAAACTGTATGCAGATAGGTGGCACAGGTATGCCCAATTTTGTACCACAGGATGATGGCAGCATGACCATTGTTGCCCCTCTATCCGGTAGCGTGAAAACCGCATCCGGTAAAATCACCAGCCAGAGAAAAACAAGTACAGGCCTCGAAATGGTGATGGAACACTATTTCATGACAGAAAAAGGCGGGTTTATGCATACCAGAGACCTCGGTATTCTGACCGCTGTACCCGGCAAAAAAAATCAATACATGATTGAGATCACCTACCATATCCAGAAGGAGTCAACATCCGGTGTACTTAAAGGTTACAGCGGAGAATTTAATAGCGCTGGACTGGTCGACCTTGAAAAGCTTAACGGCATCATCCGTTACAGCGGTGAAATCTGCAAATAGGCAAAACGACACATAATGCTGGCGGCTAAAAAACAACTACTTGCCAGCATATTTATTCCAGATTACCAGGAGAAAATAAAAATATGGGAAACATGAATGATAAGGCCGCAATACCCACGCAACTACTTTATACCATGCTCAGAGTGTCCGACCTCGAACGCTCAGTAGCATTTTACCGTAAAGCCCTGGGAATGAATGAATTGCGCCGCGAGAATTTCACAGAAGGCCGATTTACACTCGTGTTTATAGGCTATGACAACGAAGTATCCGCTTCAAGCATCGAACTTACCTGGAACTGGGATACAGACAACTATGACCATGGAACAGCTTATGGACATATCGCACTGCAAGTGAATGATATTTACGCTGCCTGTACACGCCTTGATCACATGGGCGTAAGCATTATTCGAAAACCAGGACCCATGACCTACCCCGTTGATGAAACCGGTCACCGTGAAGAAATCGCGTTTATTAAAGACCCCGACGGGTATCTGATTGAACTGATTCAGACAACAGATTGATGAATCTCGTGAGATGAAATATAAAACACATAAAAGTAAACCCCATATGCAATCCGAAAATAAAAAAACAAATCACAAACGAAAAATACTGCACACAATGCTTAGAACAACAGACATGCAGAAATCAGTCGATTTTTATACTCGTATTCTAGGCATGAAGGTTCTTAGAACATTAGACCAGCCTGACGAAAAATACACATTATGTTTTATTGGTTATGAAAACGAAGCCGACAGCTGTGTTATCGAACTTACATACAACTATGGAGTAAGCCATTACGAAGCAGGTAATAGCTTCGGTCATATAGCCATATCAGTTGATAACTGCAAACAGGCATGCGAAGAAATTAACATACTGGGTGGCAATATAACTCTGCCGGCAACGCCACTTAAAGGCAGCAATGAAATTATTGCCTTTGTTTCAGACCCGGATGGCTATCAGATTGAACTGATTCAGAGGCCGCATTAAACCTAAATTAATCAATTGGACGCAAAAAAGATGTGTAAGCAATTTATTTGGATAGCGTGATGAAAAAAGCCTATTCACCTTATGGGTGATGAGCGTTTTTTCATATAGCCAGGCAAGCCAAGGGCTTGCGCAGACTTTTGCGATTCAACTGATTTTTCCAGGTTTAAATATTTTCACAGGACAACAACTGATTTCATGTTAAACCCACTGGCTATAAATAGCCTGATTTTTTACACACAACCATAAATAAGGAGCATACCATGCCACTTACACTCACATTAACCGAAGGCGTTATTCCACAGGGCAAAGAAAAAGAAGCGGTAAAACGCCTCACCGATTCGATGCTTAAATGGCACCAGCTTAGCGGTAACAAAGTGATGACGCCCAATGTAACCGCCAATGTAAGCATCATAGCCAAAAACTTAAGTTTTTCTGGTGGCGAAGAGTTCAATGCCGCCTGGATAGAATGGAAAGTACCCTCATTTGCATTTAACGACCGTTCAATTCAAAAAGGCTTTGGTCAGGATGCAACCGAAATCATACAGGAGCTATCAGGAGGCAAACAACCCTCAGAAAACATCTACTTCAATGTGGTACACACCGTTGATGGTGCCTGGAATATGAATGGCGTAGCCATGTCAAATGAAGAGCTTGGAAAGGCTATTTCACAGGGCTAAGTTACCCGGTCAACCTGCCCTGTTCTAATACCTGCTGATAATTTTAATGCACAGGCCGGTATCAGACGCGGCGAATCCGCCACTCACCATAAACCTGAACTTAAAAACCGACACCCGCAGGAAAACGGGTGTCGGACCACCAGAAACTGTCATACAGATTTATAAATAGCCTCTATAAACAACATCATTTTTTCAAATTCCGCGCCAGCGTATCACTAAACCGTTTAAGTGCCTGTTCATCACTTTTTGTTTTTGAGGTCTTTGAGCTTATGCCTATCAGGGTATCCGCCCCCTCAACGCTTAGTTTTATCCCATAAACAGCGCTTACGGCTGTTTTCTGTTTGTCAGCACTGCTTCCCCAGAGAGAAAAGCCCGATTCCTCAAGGTCGCTACTGTCATCAATTTCCCATTCTTCATTATCTATTTCTTCAACTGTTGCACCTATGGACGATGCGGCTGTACGAGTCGCTGTAACTGTTTGCTTATCAACTTCTTCTATCTGAATATCCATTCGTTCAAGTGTTTGAATTAGTTTTTTATAAACAAACTCTACAGTGCCCGGCATACGTATTTCATAGCCGTTATTTTTAGTGCGCCGGGCGATCAGCGGGGCTGGACTGTAGCTTGAAACAACTTGATTGAGCTTAGCCTTATCAGCACCGGAGAATAATGCCAGCCTTGACAACATTTCAAGCTCTAACTGTGGGCTGGGAGAGAGATAACCGCTAAAAACAACATCATCATCCAGCAATATGCCATAACTGGTATGGTAAATAAAAACCCGTGTTCCTTTATTTTCAGGCATGCGCTCTACGCGTAATCGAAAGCGCTCTCTGAACTCCGGCTCTTTATCACTAAGAAGTACTGATCGAAATTTATCAAATCCATTTTTATTTATCCATTCTGTTTCCATATAACCCAGTGTGGATTGTTCCGATTTAAGACCAATGCCTTCATTTGACCAGAACTTTTTAAAAGTGGGCCAGAGTACAGCAGCATCAGCATTAAACTCTAACCAGAATAACGTCCCCTCTGATTTAAGTGTGACACCCTCAGTTAAAGGTGCAACCTCGTTGCTTTGACTGTTATTTGCTGCAAAGCTAATACCTGAGATAAAAACGGAAAATAAAACGATATAAAATCGAATAGAAGTAAATTTCATAATTTTGCGTACTTTCTGCCTGGTTATGTATTTCAATCGTAACAGGAGCTTCATAATCAAAGAAAAAGCACACGCCTTTTAGCGTCATTATATGGACTTTTAGCCTGAGTTTTTTAACCCGAATTATGCCTTTTGTCTCTTATGCCCCATCCCCTTTATCGGCTAATATTACCATGCTCCTGATGCGAAGACTTAAAATATTGTATTTATCAGACGCCCTGTTGCTGGTTATTGCCTCACTTCACTTAAAGCGGGATAAAAATAAAGACAAAAGCACCCAGATCAATCAACCATCCCATTGTTCAGTTGCAATCCCCTCACCCAGGTCTGCGGCTATCAGGCGGCTTCTAACATCCATCAGTTTCTCAAGCAAAGCCGGTTCATATTTTTCGTAGGCCGCGGCATCCGGTACACGCTTAACAACAACGCCCAGCAACTCGGTGATCGCATTACCAATCGAGTTCTGACTGATGGTTACAATTAAATCACCCTGATCATTTCTATATATCAATTGCTTAAATGCCGGTTGCCAGCGAATGGAATTGGCGTATTTAGGGTCACGTATACAATGCTCTCTGACTTTTTTCGCCGACCCCAGAAAATCATTATTGAACAGCAATACAGATTCTATCTGATCAGGAAAATAAGACTCTTTCGGTACAGGTGAATTACGCGACGAAACCTGACTAAAAAAGGACCGGTAAAAATCAATAAAACCTTTTAAAATATCATCATATTCTTTCCAGAAACGAATATTTTTCAGCGCTTCAACGCCCCCCTTTATCTTCCAGCTGGGTAAACCCTGCGGAAAGCCTGTTAGCTTTATCGTTGACTCTTCACTGCTCACCGGCATCAGTATTTCAAGATCAAGCTCTGCAAAAAAATGCCGGAACACATCGCGCATATAAGCCTGAAATAAACTGTGCTGCCCACCATCGGTTAAATTGGGGTTGTCCGCGTCGGCAAGCTCAGCAGACTCTAACTGCTTTTTATCAAACACAATAAAGTGATTATGCAGCATGCGAATACTCGGCACACCGGGTGAAGTTAACGGCCATGTTGCATCCAGACTGGCCTCGCCCGCCAGCACCAGATATTCATCCGGATCAGGGTATTTTTCAAGCATATACTCAATTAGAATCTGATTCATTCTATTCCAGTCCTGCTTAACATGAGTCGGCACCTGGGTACGCCTGACCGGTCGGCCCAGAGGGTTCAGTACCGACTTGGAAGTATTATAAATAATAGAGGTATCAAATTCATTAGAGTGCCCCAACGCCTTTCGATAAAGCACCAGACCTTCCGGGTTCTGCAGCAAACCATTATTATGAATCAGATCATTAATATTTTCTGTGCTATTAAAAAATTCATTTGCAGCCATTCCCTCTGGTACATCCAGCGGTATAGGCCTGAAAGGCGTAATAATTTGACGGGGACCTGTTTGCATTACATATTCCAGTATTAAAACATTATAATACTCATGAATATATCATGCGTAAGCGACTGCTCGTAGATAATATTTTTAATGCTACTATAAACCTGAGCCCAGCAGATTAAGCGTCACTCAACTCAGAAACGGATTATTTAATCGCTCCTCACCTATCACCGACTCCGGCCCATGCCCGGGAATAAACCGAAAATCATCGTCCAGCGAAAGCAGCTTCGCTTTAATTGACGCAATAAG
>UOFI01000018.1_pt1 | contig 12555 bp, 13 predicted proteins | sample 1988361 | NCBI WGS metagenome assembly UOFI01 (sample SAMEA4712194, study PRJEB27164) | hydrothermal vent metagenome | biome: marine basaltic hydrothermal vent biome; feature: marine hydrothermal vent; material: mineral | place: Pacific Ocean | collected 2011-06-14/2011-07-23 | depth 1689 m
AATACATGCAAAGCATTGATTTAAGTTACACCGATAAAACACTGAAAATCATCCAGTCATTGGCATAAATAAAGCAAGGGGCTGAAATGTCCTCCTGCAATTAAAAGGCAAGGCCCCCCTTATCACAGCGTATCCTGAACAATGAGTGCTCTTTTCATTCGTCTTGTTAGTTTATTGAGAACGCCAATAACACTATATTATTCAATAATTTAGATTGACAGTTTATAGCTGGTGCTCATCCATAGATAGGCATCTGCTGCAAACGAAATTGAAACGCCCTCTTCACGCCACTCTATCTAGTTGCCTGGAATATCCAAACGCCTGTCTCTAGTGACGCAAATCTAACATTTCAATTTCGCTTTTGCGACGATGTATTTCTGGATGGGCGTTAGTTAGTCTCCATGCCGGCATCTGATGAAGTGCCTGCGTCCATGGTATCTGCAGCCGTTGTACCTGTTTCTTCTGTTGCAGCCGTAGTGCCGGACTCTTCTATTGCGGCATCAGCTTCCTGTGTTTCAGCCGATTCCGTGTTGTCGGTGTCGGGTGTGGTGCTGTCATCACTGTTGGATTCGCTCAGTGTTTCCACGCAGGTCCAGCCCCAGGATATTTGTTTGTCGACCAGCATCTGGGCTTTTTCGGCGCAGAAACCGGCGTCATTTTCGGCTGTCCATAAAATCTGGTCTTCTACGCCTTCTGTTAGTTTACGGTAAAGCACACTGCAGGGAACGGGCTCTGATGTCGATTCCTGAACCTGAATTTCGCGAACGTTATTGTCATGCCTGCAGCTCCATGAGCCGGCAAATGTGCTGTAGCTGAGTGAAAACAGTGCGGTTGCAAGAATCGGGCGAATCAGTGTTGTTTTGTTCATTTTTGAATCCTCGTTTATTTAGGAATAGAGACTGTGTTTGTATGTGGTTGTGATGCATTTGCCCATAAGAGCAGGCAATATAGAGCAAACGCCTGTTATTTTGCCTGTGTGATGGGGGTTACCCAGTGTTGTAATTCACAGTTTTTAAAAAAACAGTTTAAAAAAGGCCTTAATTATCGGTAAACATGAAAAGAATATCCATTCTACATGCCTATTGTCAAATTATATATTCACCTGACGGTTATATTTGGAATTCAGTTGTTGGCAATATTCGGGTTAAACTGTTTTTATGGGCTGCACTGGTTATAGCCCTTTGTTGTATACTTGCGACATATCCTTTCCGGTTAGATCATTGCTCAATAAAATACGCCATTTTTTAGAAAAAGTCGGTGCTGATTTTAAAAAAAATCAGCACCGTATGCTCATTGCATTTCATGCTGATGCCGACAGTAAACAGTCTGCGGCTGATTTTCTGATGTCATCTCTGCCTTTTACGAAGGCTTTATTAATATCACCGGATCTGACGGGGGCGTTGCTGCCAGAGCGAGCGGCAACGAAGTTGGGGGCGGAGTATGAGCTGGTTGTTTTTGATGCCACTGAGGCTGTGTACCCCGATGCAGTTGGTGTGGTATCCGGTGTTTTGCGAGGTGGCGGTTGCCTGTTAATAATGCTGCCTGATAAAGCTCGTTGGTTGAGCGATGACAGTCTCTTTAACCGGCATGTGAATGGCCTGTTAACGTCAGGGCGTGGGGTTTATTATTTTGCGGATGAAGCGAGTGTTGTGTCACCTGAAGCGGTCTTATTACAGACGGGTTCTAATCCTGCACCTACGGAGATGCCGTTTCATTCTCCCTATCTCAGTTATGATCAGCAATCTGCGGTTGAAGTGATTGAGCGTTTATTGCGTGCAGGTGATGACTGCTGTTGTGTTTTAACCTCGGGGCGGGGGCGGGGTAAGTCTTCTGCTCTGGGTCTGTTATGTGCAAAACTGATTCAAAAAAGCGCAATGACACTTGTACTAACGGCTCCCAGGCTGTCAGTTGCTGAGCCGGTGTTTCAACGACTGGCTCAGCAATGCCCTGATGGCATCGCCGGAAAAGCGGATTTCAGATGTGAAAGCGGAATATTGAAATTCATGGCTGCAGATCTATTGCTGGAACAGCTTCCCGCTGCGGATGTTTTACTGGTAGATGAGGCGGCTGTGATACCGCTTTCTATGCTGGAAAAATTATTAATGCATTATCCGCGCATTGTTTTTTCGACCACAACCCACGGCTATGAAGGCACTGGTCGTGGTTTTGTGCTGAAATTTTATAAGCTGCTGGACCAGGCCAGAGCCGGCTGGAAAAAAATTGAGTTGCATCAGCCGATACGCTGGTCCAGTGACGATCCGTTAGAGAAATGGATTGAAGCGTTGTTGTTTCTCAATTTACAGCCAGCCAGCCAGCCGGCCTCAGCCGTTTCGCTCAATGACTGCCGGATTCGGTTAGTCGACCGGCGCAGGTTAGTTGAAAACAGGCCGGCGTTACTGTCTGTTTTTTCGTTGCTGGTGTTTGCGCATTACCGTACCAGCCCTTCTGATTTTCAGTATTTACTGGATAGCTCGAACGTTAGAATTTATGTGCTGGAGCGGGGGGAAAGTATTTCAGGTGTGCTGGTGATTAATCAGGAAGGCGGGTTTGATGCGGGGCTTTCAAGCGCGGTTTACCGTGGCGAGAGGCGTGTAAAAGGTCACTTGCTGGCTCAAACGCTGTGTTTTCATGGGGGTTATGAAACCGCCGCCTGTTTTAAATATGCCCGTGTTATGAGAATTGCGGTGCATCCGGATGTGCAGCAGCGTGGGCTTGGGCGTTATCTCTTAAATAAAGTAACTGAAAGTGAAAAGCGCATCGGTATGGATATTATTGGCAGTAGTTTTTCGGCTACTCCAGAGCTGCTGAATTTCTGGGATAAAGCCGGTTTGGGCGTGTTGCGTATGGGCTTTAGTCGTGACCATGTGAGCGCTGCTCATTCTGCGGTTGTTGCTAAAGCGCTGTCTTCTGAAGGTGAGAAGGTGGTGTTTGCGCTGGCCCGAAAATTTCAGAGAAACCTTCCTTTCTGGTTAGAGGGGCCGTTATTTGCTGTTAACACAGAGGTGAAATCATATTTATCGGCACGATACAATGCGTTTTCTGGTGAAACGGCTCAGAGTGATGACAAAGGGGAGAGTGATGATGAGCAGGATATTTTGTCTTTTGCCAGGTTCAAGCGTAATTATGAAGCCTGTATGCCCGCGATAAAACGCCGGCTTAATCAGATAGACCTGCCTTCATCGGGTTTGAGTGATAAGGACTGTAAAGTGATTCATTTGCGCATGAATTCGGGGGGCTGGGCGGATATTGTTAGCACGTTAAATTTGAGTGGTAAGGCGGAGGCTATCCGGCTTTTACGTTCAGCTCTTAATAAACTGGTGGAAAAAAACAGGGAAAGTCAGAATAAATAGTTTGAATGTTGTTCTTATCTTCTCAATATTTGTCAGATTTGCTATATTCACTGGTAGCCTGCTGGTTATAGGCGTTTTTTTAAATTATAAGGAAAATATTTATGTCAAATTTTTATCAACCTCCTGAATCTGATCTGTCAAAAGAAAGTTTGCCGGATGGGGAATATGGCTCGATAGAAAAAGCAATATCGGGAAATTATGAATTTTCTATCGGCGATGTTTTAAGTGAGGCATGGGAGAAAACCAGTGGTTTTAAAGGCACGTCTCTGCTGGCGCTTTTGTTTTATGCGCTGGTTCTTATCGGCGCATCAATGGCAATGGGGATGCTGGTGTCGATTATTTTAAATCCGGCTATTATGGACCCTTCATTAGCCATGATTGTGCCGTTTCTGGTGCAGATGGGCGTAAGCCTGATTGCTATGCCGGTTGTAATGGGAATGTTAATTTTAGGCATGAAACGCTCTGTTGATGCGCCTGTTAGTGCGACATCGGTGTTTTCTTATTTTTCCAGAATGCTGCCCCTGTTTGCTACCATGGTGCTGGTGTATTTTATGGTGTTTATTGGCATGATGTTACTGGTATTGCCGGGTATCTATTTAATGGTGGCATACTATATGGCAATGCCTCTGGTGGCGGAAAAAGGCATGAGCCCGTGGCAGGCGATGGAAGCCTCACGTAAAGCGGTTACACACAACTGGTTCTCGATATTTTTCCTGTTTATTATTCTGTCTATGATTATGTTTTTAGGAATGATCACGGTGATTGGCTGGATATGGACTATACCCATGGTGACAGTTGCGTTCGGTATTTTATATAGAAATATGTTTGGTCTTGCGCCTGAAACACTGGCCTAGCGTGTCGATGCTCAGCGGTTCAAATGGCAATAGTCTGGAGTAAAAAAGCAGCAGGGACGCTGTATGAAGTTCGCTCTGCAGGCAATAGCCTGCGCCTGTATACGGATGGTGTTTTTCATAGTCAGTATAACGCCTCTCAGTTATTAACCGGTCATGTGTGGGACCTGTTAATGTTGCCTGCCTTTTTCTATTCGCCAAATACGATTAAGCGAGTGCTGGTGCTGGGTGTGGGAGGGGGCGCTGTGTTGCATATGCTGCGCAAGTTTGTGGCACCTGATTTAATTGTGGGGGTCGAATTAAACCCTCAACATATTTATATCGGCAGGCGTTTTTTTAATTTAAAACACAGTGGTATACAGTTGATAGAAGCGGATGCGATTGAGTGGCTGAAGCGTTATAAAGGCGATAAATTTGATATGATTGTTGATGATTTATTTGCTGAAAAAGAGGGTGAGCCGGTTTCGGTGGTTAAGGCTAACAGGCGTTGGTTCTCCTGCATGTTAAAGCAGCTGAATAAGGAGGGGGTGATTGTGCGAAATTTTATTAACAGGGATGAGTTGCTGTCTTCAGCCGGTTTAAAAAATCCGTATATAGCCGAAAAATTTTCTTCGGTGTTTCGCCTGAACAGCTGTTTTAATGAGAATTTTGTAGCGGCTTATGTAAAAAAAAGGGTCAGCAGTGGCGAGTTGCGCAAGAATTTAATTGATACACCGGGTTTAAATCCGACACTTAAAACCAGCCGGTTACGCTACAGTATACGCAGGCTGAAATAGCCGGGTAGCCAGCAAGACGTGCGGCTACCCGTGTTTTTGTGTTTTTTCAACGTGACAGCAGGTGTGCTCCCAGAGGTGCGCTTTATGCTGTAGCACCATCACCGAGCGGGTGACTTTCACTAAGTGAGAATAGCGAATATTCTCAAATATTTGCAGAGCATTTATGCGCTCAACAGATTCATTCAGGTTAATGCCTGTTTTTATGTGACAGGTTAACGCTGTCGTCCGCTGTGCCGCAAATATAGCTGTCTGAAACCAGGTCTTCGCTTATCCATTCAACATATTGTTTGAATAAGCGGTATTCCTGAATAAAGGCCGGGTCTGTTGAGTCTCGAGTGGACTTAACCAGGTGCTTAAATTCGGCTATTTGGCTGAGCAGCGACTCCATGTCGTCGATGCTGCAGTTGCCACGCTGTTTTTTTAGTGATGTAAGGTGTTTTTTCATGCGGCTATGTTTTTGAGTGTCTGGGTCTGGTTGCAGAAATCGAGCAGTTTGCCAGACCATAAAAACGTTTCTTCATTGTCAGAGTGAGACGGTGCAATTAACTCGCTTAGCTGGCAAAGTTTTTCCGTTGTTTGTTGCATTTCAGGGCGAATATCCTGAAACAGCACATTGGAATTAATGGTTTTAAGCTGATAGCTGAGATGCTGGCTGAACAGGTCGCAGGCATTGCGAAAATCCATATCAGACGGGTTTTTAGTGAAGCTGATAACGTCAGCAAAGCTTAAAATTTCCTGTGTTAATTCCTGAAGTTTGTTTGCTATGTCCATTTTGCCCCCTTATTCTTATCAGTGAGAATATAAATCTTATACGCTATTCTATCCTGTTCAGGAGGGGAAAAGAGTTCCTTTAGGCTGAGATTCGTGTCAGAAAATTCCTACACTCATTCGGGTGAGAAAGAAAGAGGGTTTCAACACATACATACCAATACAGGAAAATGTCCTATAGAGGTATTCTATCGTAATATGCAGAATTCGGACTGATTTATAGCAACTTTATTGCAGATTTGTGAATTTTCGGGCTTAGTTATCTGTTGGCTGCCCGGGTCAGTTATTCGGCTTAGTCGTCAAACTGCGTGCGAATGGTGAGCCCCTGTGCCATGAGTATTTCCGCCATACGCGCCAGGTTGTCCTCGTTGGCAAAAACGGTGTCACCGTGACCTTCTGCCTGTAAAATGGTTTTGCGGGTTTTAGGGTTTGTTACGGTCAGTTGCCAGATATGCTTGTTTAGCTTGTGTCGCCTGACATTTAGTTTACTCTTGTTAAAGCCCCATTGGGGGGCTTGGGCCAGTATATTGCTTGTTGTTTGCTGAAGGCCTGCTAAGCCGTCTGACTCGGTAGAGTTTACGGGTATATATTGGCGGTGGTGCTCTGCCGTTCTGTTGAGGGGGGCGGTTTTGCTTTGTACGGGTATCTTGTTTATATTTTTCATACGCATCCTTAGTAATCTGAATTTTTAGGCCTGATTTTTCCAGGCTGTATGCCTGTTATAACAACGGCAGGCAGGATATTAAGTATGGATTCGAAATAGTAGTTTAGACGCTTTGTGGGGGTATAATGCCATTTTTTTATAAATATGTAAATATTAAGGGTTTTTCCTATTCAATAATGGGTTGCGTATAATGAATTATGCGTCTGAAATGTTTTTGTAAGCTGTTGTTATTTAAGTTTTATTTGGTAAATATATAATAAAAATGTGGAAATTATGATTTACTAATATATTTCCCGATAAATGGTACTTAAATCTGGCTTTATATGGACTTAACGGTATTTGCTCTGAATGGTTCATATTAAATGCCCGGGTTTGGCCCGATATTTTGAAGGGTCTAGCGTTAATCAGGTGTCTGGAGTGAAAGTGAAGCAAAATTTTAAAATGGGGCTGGTGATAAGCGGCATTTTGTTAATGTCGGTGATGTTGTTTGCACCTAACCCCCTGGAAAGTTATGAGCGCTTAAATCAGGCGTTCTGGAATACCGGGCACCTTTTTTTATTTGCTTTTCTTAGTGGCCTGATATTGATGCAGCCGCCATTGCGCAGGTGCAGCTGGCAGGTGAAGCTGGTTTTTTGTCTGTTGTTAAGCGTGTTATTGGGCGGGGCAATCGAGCTTGCGCAATATGCAGTGGGTCGATATATGGAATTTAATGATCTGTTGCTGGATATTCTGGGTGGTTTGCTGGGGTTTTTAGTTGTATTTTTTTATGTGCCGCAAAAAACCGTTTTATCGGTCTCTGAGGAAGCCTGCTCTGCAGAAGGTGGCGGAGATGGTAAGGCTGTGGGGGGGGGCGGTGCCAATAAAAATAGTGCCAATAAAGATAGTGTCGGTAAAGATAGCGTCGATAAAGAGCGTGCTGGCAAAGGTAAAGCCGGGGGAAGAGCCCTGGGGGCAATCCTTATACTGCTTGTGCTTGTGCTGGCCTTTTATCCCGTATTTATGATTGTGTTGGATGATTACCGGATGCAGAGGGACTTCCCTGTGCTTGCTGCCCTGGAGTCGGTGAATGAGTTGCCTCGCTGGGAGGGTGAGAATGTTAATCGCCTGGAGCTGGCTTCTACCAGGCTAAAGAAGGGGCGCTATTCTTTGCTTGTGGAGTTTTCTGTGAGGGCGTATTCGTCTATTACATTGCAGTCTTTTCCGGCAGACTGGCGCGGTTACAGGTGGTTGAATATCAGTGCTTACAATAACCAGGCGGATGAGTTGCCGGTGGAGTTAAAGGTGTTTGATCAGCGGCATACTGAAACCGGTTACAGGTATGCGGACCGCTTTAATCGTGATTTAATGCTGCAGCCGGGCTGGAATGATATTGCGATTGATCTGTCAGATATTCAGAATGCGCCACAGGGGCGCAAAATAGATTTGCAGAAGATGACGGTGATTAGCCTGTTTGTTTATCGCCAGAGTGAGCCTAAGGTTATATATTTAGATGATATTCATCTGTCTAAGTAAGTGCTTTGCAGAGAATCAGGATGTATAGAGGACGTGTGAAGCGTCAATCATTTCGACATGGCGGGTAATTTTCTATAAAATGTACGGTTTTCCTGTGGGATGCCTGAGGTGGGTGTATGAATAAAAAGGTCGGCGTAGTGATGGGCAGCGACAGTGACTGGCCCGTGATGAAGCATGCTGTGCAGCAGCTTGAGGCATTTGGCATTGAATATGAGGCGCGGGTGGTGTCGGCACACCGCACACCGGACCTGCTGTTTGAATACGCTGCAACAGCCCGTGAGCGTGGCCTGGCCTGCATAATTGCCGGTGCGGGTGGTGCGGCGCACTTACCCGGTATGCTGGCATCGAAAACCACGCTGCCAATACTGGGTGTACCGGTGAATTCAAAATATTTAAAAGGCATGGATTCGCTGCTCTCTATTGTGCAGATGCCTAAAGGGGTGCCTGTTGCCACGTTTGCTATCGGAGAGGCCGGAGCGACTAATGCCGGCCTGTTTGCGGTGTCTTTGCTGGCCAATCAGGACGATGAGCTGGTTGAAGATCTGGCCGACTTCAGGTCAGATCAGCAGGAATCGGTGCTGGCGAAGCAGTTGCCCCCTGAAGATTAAGCGTCTTCATTACCCTGTTAGCGGGTCGGCTAAAAATTAAATCTGTAATCTGGAAAAAGTAAATAATGATTTTACCCGGTGCAACCCTCGGTGTTTTAGGTGGTGGTCAGTTAGGCCGCATGTTCTGTATGGCGGCACGCAATATGGGTTATCGTACATGGGTGCTTGACCCGGACAGTCAGAGCCCCGCTGCGGCGGTTGCCGATCAGCATATTCAGGCGGATTACACTGACCAGAAGGCGCTGGCTGAGCTGGCTGAACAATGTGATGCCATCACAACCGAATTTGAAAATGTGCCGGCGGAAAGCCTGAAATTTCTATCGTCCCGAAAACCGGTGCATCCCTCAGCAGATGCGGTGGCAATCGCCCGTCACCGGATTCAGGAGAAGGATTATGCGAAAAAAGTGGGCTTAAGCCCGGCCCCTTACGCACGAATCCGTTCTGTTGATGATATTGAAAGTGCCATTCAGCATTGTGGTTTACCGGCAATTATTAAAACCACTACCCTGGGGTATGACGGTAAAGGCCAGCAAATCATTCATGATAAGGCGCAGCTGAAATCAGCTTTTAATGAGCTGGGTGGCGTTGAGTGTGTATTAGAGAAAAAAATGGATCTGGCTTTGGAGATATCGGTTCTGCTTGCCAGAAACAGCGCTGGAGATGTCGAGTCTTACCCCCCCGCTGAAAATGACCATATAAATGGAATATTGCATAGAAGCATTGTGCCCGCACGGGTTGATGAAGGTATTGCTGAACAGGCACGGCAACAGGCGGTGGCGCTGGCGAATGCGCTGGCTTATGTCGGGGTGCTGGCGGTGGAGTTTTTTATTACTGCGGATAATCAGCTTATTTTTAATGAAATGGCACCACGACCTCACAACAGCGGGCATTATACTCAGGATGCGGCCGTTACTTCGCAGTTCGAGCAGCAGGTTCGGGTGATGTGTGGTTTACCCCCCGGAGATACCGGGCTGACCAGCCCGGTGGTGATGGTTAACCTGCTCGGTGATTTATGGCCTGTAGACTGGCGGGTGTGCATGAATAATCCATCGCTTAAATTGCACCTGTATGGCAAACACGAGGCCCGCAGCGAGCGTAAAATGGGGCATTTCAATTTGCTGGCGAATGATCTTGAGCAGGCTATTCGGGCTTCTGAGCAAATTTTTATGAGTTTAGAGAGTCACCAGTCGACAAAATAACCGTGAATTTTGTCAACAGCATCTGATTTGCTTCCTGTATTTTGCCGTTTTCAGCGCTAAACTTTCTGTTTAACTGACGTTTGTAATGGCTGTGCCCATAACGTTAATCATATATGCTATTCTTGTTGTAGTGCATATTTCAGGGGGGTAATGACATTGCTATGAGTTTATCTGAACCTGTAAAAGAATTTGAAGGAAAGCTGGGGTGCTCTGAGAACGAGCAAATCATCCGTTTTTTAAAGCTGTACCAGCCCTCAGCTCACACCGATATTGTTGGCCTGCTGGTTAAGTCAGCAGAGGGCCTGAAAGACACGCGCTTTTATTGCCCGGATACGGACAATCATGCTTACTACCTTGCTCACACTCCCAACGGTGTTATCTATGCGGCTGCAATTGGCCTGAGCGCGCTAATGTATCGTTTACCAAAACAGTCTATGTCGGCAGCGCTGGTGGGTGGCGGAGAAATTTTTAAGGATATTGGTGAGCCATGGGTTAGTTTTAATCCCTTCTGGCCAGAAGCCGATGCAGAAAGTGAAATAAAAAATAAAAAACTGAGTACTGCATCGATGAAACAATGGTGTAAATTAGCGTATCATTATGCATTATCATAAAAATATTTTTTTCTTCTACAGTTACCGTTATGCGATTTTATAAATTATGTGCTCTGTTGGGCACGCTTATTATAGTGTTTGATATTGGCTTGTCGCTCATGCGTATTCAGTCATTTGAAAGCATAGTGACTGAGGTGTTTGAATCGATTGTAAAGACGCAAATGGAAATTGATGGCCTGCAGCAGGAGCTGAATCATATTGATAAAGTGCTGGAGCTGTCAGCGCAGACAAAAGAAGATGGGTCGCTAAAGGTAGATGATATCGAATACTCGGCCTATGAAGTTGAGCGACTCAAAAACGAACAGAGTAATATCAGGCTTTATACTCAGGAAAAGAAACTGGATCTGGTGGGTTTAAGCGGCAAGAAAAAACACGTAATGAATGACGTGCGGATTCTGTTTTTTCTGTCGTTGATATTTCTGGTTGTGGGTACCCTGCTGGCGACATTCGGTTATCTTGCCTGGTATTTTAGAATAGAGTTGTTTGAAGATCGGCGTAAAAACCCACGGTAAAGGCCAGGCGTCATTCGTTGGCTGTCATTGGTCGGTTGTTAAAAGCCTTTAAACCTGAAGATGGGCACCCAGCTAATTCTTTTAGGTTAAATCCAGGGCAAGTTAACTTTTGGTCTGGATTTCTGATTGTTGATTCTTTCCTGTTTTTTTTCTCTCTTTTTCCCGTACATAGTGTATCTGTTATTTTGAAATAATAAGGTCGTTATGGGTTGTGAAAATACAGATGTTGATGTTTTTATGAAGGGAGCAGATAAAAACAAAAAGAGCGAAAAAACGAGCATTTTTCATCGGGGTGAATTCTAAAAATAACACCACTAAAAAACGATGTAAAGCTTTTTCTGTTTTTTTGTTTAATATTTGTAATGTATTAAAATATTCACATAATATTTCTTGACCTGCAGGGGGCTCTCCACTATAAAATCAAGTAAGCTAAATAATTAAAAAGGAGGTGTCAGCTGCCAAATATAATTAACAGTTCCAATAGTTTTAGAGCTTCGTATTGTTTAACTAATTGTCAAAGGATGTTATATGGCCAGACGATCTGTCTCACATAAAAGAGCTGCACGACAGTCCAGAAAACGCAGTTCAGAATCATCGGTTGTGGTAGATATAAAATCTCGCAACTCCTTTATTGAAACTCAATCGCTCTCCGCAAAAGCAGCACCACCTCTCCAGGCAAAAACTGAATCACAGGCGCGATATATCGCCGCAATTAAATCTCACAAATTAACGTTTGGTACTGGCCCGGCGGGCACAGGAAAAAGTTATTGCGCCGGTGCGCTGGCAGCAGAAGAACTGCAAAGCCGGCGTATTGAAAAAATTATTATTAGTCGCCCGGCGGTTGAAGCTGGAGAAAACATGGGTTTTCTGCCCGGTGATTTGCAGGAAAAATTTGATCCATATTTTGACGCATTTCGTGATTGCTTAATTGAACGATTAGGTAAGGGCGTAGTTGAATGCGGTATAAAAAATGAACGCATTGTAGTTGCACCCTTAGCTTATTTACGGGGTAAAACATTTAATGATGCATTTGTTGTGCTGGATGAAGCGCAAAACTGTACAGCCGCACAGTTAAAAATGTTTCTAACCCGTATTGGTGAAAACTGCCGTGTGGTTGTAAATGGTGATATCAGGCAGTCAGACATTGGCCATCAATCCGGTCTGCAGGACGCAATCAACCGGCTGGGCCACCTGGGTGATGTTTATGCTCATGAGTTTGATCATGACGATATAGTCAGAAGCGGACTGGTCAGGGATATTATTCAGTGTTATGAAAAATGAAATTTAACTGAATATAAAAAATGGCAGTAAAATTTAAAGGGCGCAAGATGGTTTAAATCGCGCCCTTTTTTATGTACAGGAAAGGTGTTTAGCATAATATAGATTATATTACATAAGTCCTGTGTAAACGGAGTAGCCGGTATCTTGCGCTGTATAAAGACACGGGCAGGAGCACATCAAAGGTATGTACAGGAAAGGTGTTTAGCATAATACGGATTATATTACATAAGTCCTGTGTAAACGCAGTAGCCGGTATCTTGCGCTGTATAAAGACATGGGCAGGAGCACATCAAAGGTATGTACAGGAAAGGTGTTTAGCATAATATAGATTATATTACATAAGTCCTGTGTAAACGGAGTAGCCGGTATCTTGCGCTGTATAAAGACACGGGCAGGAGCACATCAAAGGTATGTACAGGAAAG
>UOFI01000044.1_pt1 | contig 12123 bp, 9 predicted proteins | sample 1988361 | NCBI WGS metagenome assembly UOFI01 (sample SAMEA4712194, study PRJEB27164) | hydrothermal vent metagenome | biome: marine basaltic hydrothermal vent biome; feature: marine hydrothermal vent; material: mineral | place: Pacific Ocean | collected 2011-06-14/2011-07-23 | depth 1689 m
CCAGCGTTTCTACTTTGCTTTTAAGCGCCTGAATACGCTCTTCTGTAGAGGTGTTGTTATAATTTATATGCATATTAACTGTCATATACTCGCTGGCTTTACTTTAACCTCTGATATCTCACGTAACTACCGTGAAATCACCATTTTTTCTTGCTATATATTCTGTAAAATATTCAGGTTAATGAAGTATAGCGAATATAATCACATTCACATTAAACCCGCTAAAGCTCAAAAACACTGGCGGCTGGGTATAGACGCATATTCAATGAAGCGTTCAGGCATGCTTGTCAATTTTAATATGAGAAATTAATAATGTTATCGAGGCAGAGCCTTGGTGTCACTTTATTTTATGAGCGTTATATTGCTGAAAAAGGGAGCTGGCATCTGGGCATTAAGTAAGCACAGGACGACCTGCTGATTTTTCCAAGCTGAACTAAAGGGCCCCCTCTGAAGAGAATAAAAGGCTAACAACAACGTTTAAATATTTACGAGCATTAAAAGCACTCTTTATTCAACCGTAACAGACTTAGCCAGGTTTCTCGGCTGATCCACATCAGTGCCCTTGCGCACGGCAACATAATATGAAAAGAGCTGTAGCGGAATTGCATACAGAATTGGCGCAACTTCTGCCTCTATTTGCGGCACAGTAATAACATGACAGTTATCGCCCAGGTCACTCATATCCAGCCGTTCGTCTGCAAACAGGTAAACCTCTCCACTGCGGGCAAGCACTTCCTGCAGATTGGATTTTAGTTTGTCTTCCAGCCCGTCTTTTGGTGCTACGGCAATGATTGGCATTTCCGGGTCGACCAGTGCCAGTGGACCATGTTTAAGCTCACCCGCCGCATAGGCTTCGGCATGGATATAGGATATTTCTTTTAACTTTAACGCGCCTTCCATTGCAATGGGGTATTGTACGCCCCTGCCCAGGAATATGGCATTGAGGGTATCTTTGAAATTATCTGACCAGCTTTCTATTTGTTCATCTTCCAGCACCCGCTCGATCAATGACGGCAGGCTCTTTAAGTTTTTCAGCAGGCGTTTTTCTATGCTTTCACTCAGTCCATGCCGACGCCCCAGTGCTAATGTCATTAGCATGAGCCCCACGAGTTGCGTGGTAAATGCCTTGGTTGATGCGACACCGATTTCCGGCCCGGCGCGGGTCATTAGCACCAGTTTTGATTCGCGCACCAGGGAGCTTTCAGGTACATTACAGATGGATAATGAGTGCTGTGTTTTGTCTTTCAGGTTACGCAGCGCTGCCAGTGTGTCGGCGGTTTCCCCCGACTGGGATATGGTGACCACCAGTGTGTCGTCGGTAATGACTGGTTCACGATAGCGAAACTCGGAGGCGACTTCTACATTGCAGGGTATGCCCGCAAGTGACTCCAGCCAGTATCGGGCCACCATGCCGGAATGATAGGAGGTACCACAGGCAATAATCTGTACCCGTTTTATTTTATCGAACACCGCTTCTGCTTCAGCACCAAACGCACTGTCCAGCACTTTATCACCATAAACACGACCTTCCATCACGTCGCCCAGTACCACGGGCTGCTCGTGAATTTCTTTCATCATGTAATGGCGGAACTCACCCCGGCTAACCGCATCAACGCTGAGTTCTGATGTGCGAATTTCACGCTCGACCTGCTTATCATTTTTATCAAAAATAATAAGGCTGTCTTTTGTTATGTCCGCTGTATCGCCTTCTTCAAGAAAGATAAAGCGTTGGGTAACCGGCAATAATGCGGCAACATCAGAAGCAATAAAGTACTCGCCAAACCCTACGCCAATCACTAGCGGGCTGCCACTGCGGGTGGTAATTAAACGCCCAGGCTCTTCTATGGCAATCACACCCAGTGCATAGGCACCTTCAAAATCCTCGGTGGCTTTTTTAACGGCATCAAATAAGTCTGCTCCAGCAGACTTATATACTTCAATCTGGTGTACTACAACTTCGGTGTCTGTTTCTGAGGTAAAGGTGTAGCCATTGGCTTTTTGCTGCTCCCGTAGCTGCGCATGGTTTTCGATAATGCCGTTATGTACAACGGCGACCGCATTGTTACAGATATGCGGGTGCGCATTGGGCTCGGATGGCTCACCATGTGTGGCCCAACGGGTATGGGCGATGCCAGAAAAGCCGGTGATAGGGGTTTTATCCAGTGAATCTGAGAGATTTGAAACCTTGCCCACCCGGCGTACACGGTCCAGACAGTTATCGCTGTTTATCACCGCGATGCCGGCTGAATCATAGCCTCTGTATTCCAGGCGACGCAGGCCTTCTAATAAGATAGGCGTAACATTACGCTCGGCGACAGCCCCTACTATTCCACACATGTTTTACGACTTCCTTCTTAAAAATAAGTTTAAAACCCGATACTTCACATAAAATTTCAGGTCAGACTACATTCTAACGACTGCATAGATGAATACCAGAGAAACCCGCAAAAAATTGCGCTATCCAGAGCGCGCCAACGATTAGCCATCAATGCACCCCTGAGGTGATGGCAGGCCGGCAATGCGCGAGCCCTGTTTGGCCGGACCTTTGGGGAACAACAGGTAAAGGTGATCTCTGTTTACAGCACCCGCCCCCATTTCTTCTGCCATGGACTTGATAAGAATTTTAACCATGGGTGCAACGCCATAGCAAAAGTAAAATTTTCGCAAGAAGCTAATCACTGTCCAATGAGCCTCCGTTAACTGGATATTTTCTTTCTGTGCCAGTACATCCGCCAACTCTTCATTCCAGTCTTCAAGGTTCACCAGGTTACCTGATGCATAGACTTTTATCGATTTGCCATGAAAATCGAACTGATCACTGAAGTGACTTTGTTCACCGGCAGATGAAGAAACAGACTGTACCCGGCTGGCCTGATCAATCTCTGCATCCAGGTGCGCCAACGGGATACCCGCCAGCCGACTGCCCTGCTGCTGCACTCCATTTGGAAACAGCTCATCCAGCACAGTTATGTTGGCACGCTCTGCACCAAACTTTTTCGACAGTTCTTTGCGCAGTAGCTTTAAGATAGGCGAGGTATTATATTCCTTATAATACGCACGCATAATATTCATGACATCCCAGTGCTGATTGCTCAAACTCAGGCCTTCTTCCTTCGCCATTTGCTCTGCCAGCTCAGGCGACCAGTCGTTTAAATCATTTAAACGTCCATCTGCACGTAATTCAATATTATTTCCCGCAAAAACAAGATTATTCATAACAAAACACTCGCTCAGTTCAGTCGTTATCTTAATTAAGATGCCTCTAAAAATAGCCTTATCGCCCGCCAGACAATATTTTTCTGCTGCTAGCCAGACCCTGGATAATCCTAAATTAATCAATTTATGATGCAGCACCAGCACCGAACGGGTGACTTGCACTAAGCGGGAATAACGAATATTCTCAAATATTTACAGTGCATTTGTACGGTCAACGGATTAATTCAGAAGAGTATAAAGCGCCTCACCAGTATTTAGTTGATAGCGCGCATTTTTGCCAGTCAAAACACATAAATATTATGCCTTAAATATTATGCCTGGTACGACAACTGCAATTAAACATGGAAACATCAGTTGAAGGCCTGAATTTATAGCAAGCAATTGAAAAATATGATTATTTTTACATCTCCATTCACCCCGTTATGACGCCACTCAGCACATTTCCAGATGCATCAAACTGAATTGCCGCTAAAAACAGAAAAGCCCCATAAATGGGGCTTTTACAATTAATATGAACAGGCTATTTATGCCACTTTGACTCTATGGTAATCCTTAAAACGGAATATCGTCATCAAAGCTATCATCAACAGGGGCCGTGGGTGCAGGCTGATTAGCAGGCTGAGGCTGTGATTGCTGCTGAGCAGGCGCATAGTCTCCACCGCCACTCGGGCGACCACCGAGCATCTGCATCTCATTCGCTATAATTTTGGTTGTATAGCGCTCATTGCCGCTTTTGTCTGTCCATTTTTCTGTTCTCAGGCTGCCCTCTATATAGACCTGGGAGCCTTTCTTTAAGTACTCGCCGGCAATTTCACCCAGACGATTAAAAAAAGTGATGTTATGCCACTCCGTGCGCTCCTGCTTTTCACCCGTCTGCTTGTCTTTCCAGCTTTCATTGGTGGCGACGCTAATGGAAGTAACTGCACCACCCGAAGGCATATAACGTGTTTCAGGGTCTTTCCCGCACGTGCCAACTAAAATTACTTTATTTACGCCTCTCGCCATGAGTTCACCCTGTCAGTTTTGATTATTAATTGAGTATTGTAACAATGTTTCTTTATCCAGTGCATGCATTTCAACCTTTAGATACGCAATACCTTCTTCCGCCTCTATTACGGCTTCTGCCACGCCCTGCACCGACACCAGATTAGATATCATCTGATTTATTTCTGCCGGCTCTATTTTACCGATTTTTAGTAAATATGTACTTACATATCTCGGATTTTTCATGGTATAGGCTAACAGAAACCAGAGCAATAAGGCAAAGCTACACATCAGAAAAACACCTTCTGCACCGGCATATTCATAGCTCACTCCACCTGCCCACCCGCCCACAAAGGCTCCGATAAACTGACTGGAGGAATACACCCCCATTGCCGTGCCCTTACGATCCGCTGGCGCAACCTTGGACACCAGTGATGGCAGGCTGGCCTCCAGCAGGTTAAATGCGGTAAAAAACACCACCATAGTCGCAGCCAGATGCATAATAGAGTCACCCCCCATCAGCAGATTAAGCTCCGCCACCGCAAGTACGCCAATTGCACCCACAAACACGGTTTTCATTCGCCGTTTGGCCTCGGCCACTATAATAAAGGGCACCATCAATGCCACGCTAATTAAAAACACCGGCAGGTAAAGCTTCCAGTGATCTTCTGCTGCCAGCCCCGCCTGATTCAACAAAACCAGCGGGAATGCAACATAGGTTGCCATCAGCACCATATGTAAAATAAAAATACCGAAGTTCAGGCGCAGTAGCTGAGCGTCTTTTAACACTTTATGAAACAGTGTAGGCATGGCCTGGGTATCACGGTGAAAGACACTTTCTTTTGGGTTCGGCACCCAGGTAAACAGTATCAGCAGCGCAAATAGCGCCAGCACTGCGGTCACCACAAATATGCCGGATAGCCCCACCCACTGATTCAGCAGCGGCCCTGAGACCATCGCGAGCGCAAAAGCAAAGCCAATACTCACGCCGATAAAGCCCATCATTTTCAAGCGATGCTCTTCACGGGAGAGGTCTGCCGCCAGTGCCATTAACACCGCAGCCACCGCGCCACTGCCCTGCAGGGCCCGACCGGCGATCACTTCGTAAATAGTATCGGCATCCGCCGCCAGCAAACTACCCGCTGCAAATATCAATAAGCCAATAGCGATCATCGGTTTACGACCAAAACGGTCAGATAACATACCATAAGGAATTTGCAACAGGCCCTGTGTCAAACCATAAATGCCTAAAGCCAGCCCCGTCAGCATCGGAGTTGCTCCCTCAAACTGGTCTGCGTATAAAACAAACACGGGCAGAATCATAAACAGGCCCAGCATTCGCACTGCGTAAATTGAGGCCAGTGAGATACCGGCACGCTTTTCCAGCTGACTCCAACCCGGCAGACCATCCGTTTGCTTACGCCTTACTTTCTTCAACTTCGACTATTCCAGTTATAAAACCCGATATCATACCTGAAAAAGACTCATTCGCTTCACAGATTCGCTTCTCAAGCCCTTATTTACTGGGGCGATGACTAGCGCTTTGCCGCCTGCACATGCATCCAGTCCCTGTCTTCTGAACGCCCCAGACTCACCCAGCCTTCTTTCTCCCAAAGCTCCCACCAGGCATCCAGATCTTCATGGGCCAGTGATGCCTTATCACTGCGCCATTTAAGTTTATTTTTTGATGGAAACCAGTCGATTGATATGCCCCAGGCATGGGTTGACCACGCCGATGTACTGCCGCGTTTTTTTCGGCAGTTAAAACTTCCACCGTAACGGTCCAGGCCATATTTTTTAATACCGTCAATACCATAAGCCTGATATGCCTTATTTAAAATTCTCTCCAGGCTATCGCTCAGCTTTTCATGTATTGAAATTGTTCGAGTCGTCGTGCGCAGATCCCAGTCCAGGCGTAAAACCCAGGGGCAGGGCACTTTAACGAGTCGAGCAGCACAGGGCTTGCCATAAAAATCATCCAGCGCATCGACCTGCTCAACTGGAAAATTATTCGGGTTTTCACGAAGGGGGGTAATATCCTCAAAGGCACGGGGGGGTGACCCGGTGGCGCTTAATGCTGCCAGCGCCTGAGAAGCCGCTTCAGTTTGCGGGCCATATAAGCCATCAATTTGACCGGAATCAATATTATTATCACGGGCTGCAATCTGCAGATAGGCCACCGATTTTCTTTTCGCCGACCAGGCCTGCCAGCCAGCCGGCAACTCATGAGAGTGATTAGACAGCACTTTCTCTATCGCGGCACGGGTGTGAGAATCCAGCTTGCCATTAATTTCATCACTATAAAAATTACTGCTTTTAAGGTATTTTTGAATCAGCTTTATTTCGGATATTTTCATTACAATAGTCCTTGTTTAGGTCAAATATAGAACCTGTCAGCCTGTATTTAACCCATGATATATTCGGGCCAGGCATTAACTCATGAAGTATTCGGACAGATAATGCTGAAATGATGCCTGAATAACTAAAAACTTTACTCTGATGTATTATCCAGATCAAGAGTAAAAAGGGCTTCAGCAGAGCTAAATCTTTCTAATCGCATTTTTATAGTTCCTGGCTGTTTTATGTTTTCATTATTTTTAATTTATTCTTTATATATTCACTTTCTACGCAACCTGAAAGCAAGAATAAGTAAACACCATCCCATTAAGTTTTGTGAAAACATCTACAAAACACACAATTAAACCGCGATCTATCTTTTTATGGGGCTTTCTTCATGCAGCTCTACTCTGTTGATTATGCTATCCTTACTCGTTTATTTGCCGGCCAGCCTACCCTATGATTGAAAAGATTCAAATTCGTGGTGCACGTACGCATAACTTAAAAAATATAGATCTGGACATCCCCAGAGACAAACTGGTGGTGATTACCGGTTTGTCTGGCTCGGGCAAATCATCTCTGGCCTTTGATACTATTTTTGCTGAAGGTCAACGTCGCTATGTTGAGTCTCTCTCGGCCTATGCCCGGCAGTTTTTATCGATTATGGAAAAACCCGATATGGATCATATCGAGGGGCTGTCACCGGCTATTTCTATTGAACAGAAAACCACTTCTCATAACCCGCGCTCTACCGTCGGCACCATAACCGAAATTTATGATTATCTGCGCCTGTTGTTTGCCCGTGCTGGCACACCTAAATGCCCGGATCATAACATTGCGCTGGCGGCACAAACCGTTTCTCAAATGGTAGACCATGTTCTGGCGATGCCAGAAGATATTAAGTTGATGCTATTAGCGCCCATTATTCAGGATCGCAAAGGTGAGCATAAAGAACTGCTGGATGACTTAAAACGCCAGGGATTTATTCGTGCCCGTATTGATGGCAAAACCATTGAACTGGATGAGGCTGCGGAGCTGGAAAAAAACCTGAAACACAGCATTGAGGTTGTGATCGACCGCTTTAAAGTACGTGAAGATTTAGGCCTGAGGCTGGCTGAATCATTTGAAACCGCCCTTAATCTCACCGACGGTGTTGCTCGCATCGCCTATATGGATTCTGATCGGGATGATATTGTTTTTTCATCGCGATTTGCCTGTCCAGAATGCGGCTATAGTTTAAACGAGCTGGAACCCCGCCTGTTCTCATTTAATAACCCAGCGGGTGCCTGCAGCCAGTGCGATGGACTGGGACATGTCCAGCATATCGATGCGGAGCTGGTTGTGAATAACCCGACGTTGAGTTTGCCCGGTGGTGCCATTCGAGGCTGGGATCGGCGCAATGCATGGTATAACGGCATGCTGGAAAACCTTGAAAAGCATTATGGCTTTGACCTTGAGCTACCGTTTAATGAACTCGCTGAAAACATACAGCAAATTATTTTATATGGTAGCGGTGAGGAGGATATTGAATTTACATTTCCGTCCGCCAAAGGCGAGATGAAAACGCAGGTACACCCCTTTGAAGGCATTATTCCCAATATGCGACGACGCTTTCGTGAGACCGAATCTTCTGCGGTACGTGATGAAATGGCTAAATTTTTTACGGACCAGACCTGCCCTGACTGCGGAGGAAGCCGGCTGAATGTGGGGGCAAGCCATGTTTTTATCAGCGACCACAGCTTGCCCAAAGTTACTCATTTATCTATTTTTGATTGCCTGAGCTTTTTTAAGGAGCTGCAACTGGAAGGCAACAAGGGTGAGATTGCAGAAAAGATCGTAAAAGAAATTGCCTCACGGCTGCAGTTTCTGGTAAATGTCGGGCTTAACTATCTGTCGCTTGATCGCAGCTCCGATACGCTTTCAGGCGGTGAAGCCCAGCGTATTCGCCTGGCCAGCCAGATCGGTGCCGGGCTGGTCGGCGTCATGTATATACTGGACGAACCCTCTATTGGTTTACACCAGCGCGACAATGATCGCTTGCTGGAAACCCTCACTCATTTGCGCGACCTGGGCAATACGGTGATTGTGGTAGAGCATGATGAAGATGCAATTTTAAGCGCCGACTATGTGATTGATATTGGCCCCGGCGCAGGTGTTCACGGGGGTGAAGTCGTCGCCGCCGGCACTCCCGCTGAAGTTATGCAGAATAAAAATTCATTAACCGGGCAATATTTATCCGGTGACCTTGAAATTAAAATCCCTGACAAACGTATTGAGCATGATGGGCGAACATTTAAAATTCTGGGTGCCAGTAGCAATAATTTAAAGCAGGTGAATGTTGAAATTCCGCTGGGCTTAATGACCTGTATAACCGGTGTTTCTGGCTCAGGAAAATCCACGCTAATCAATGACACACTGTATAAATTACTGGCGCGAGAAATTAACCGGTCTTCTGTTATTCCCGCAAGCTATGAAAGCCATGAAGGGCTGGAGCAGTTTGATAAGGTCGTAGATATTGACCAGGCACCGATTGGCCGCACGCCTCGCTCCAATCCGGCCACCTATACCGGCCTGTTTACCCCTATTCGAGAACTGTTTGCAGGCACCCATGAAGCTCGCTCCCGTGGATATAAACCCGGACGTTTCAGTTTTAATGTAAAGGGTGGTCGATGCGAAGCCTGTCAGGGGGATGGCGTCATTAAAGTGGAAATGCATTTTTTACCCGATATTTATGTGCCCTGCGATGTCTGCAAAAGTAAGCGTTATAACCGTGAAACCCTGGACATTAAATATAAGGGTAAAAATATTAATGAAGTACTGCAGATGACCATTGAAGACGCGGTTGTTTTTTTTAGTGCCGTACCGGTGATTCATCGCAAACTGGAAACCCTGATGGATGTCGGACTTTCCTATATTACACTGGGGCAGAGAGCAACCACCCTGTCGGGGGGTGAAGCCCAACGTATAAAACTTGCAAGAGAACTCTCCAAGCGCGATACCGGTAACACCATCTATATTCTTGATGAACCAACCACCGGCCTGCACTTCCACGATGTTGAACTATTACTTCAGGTACTGATTCGTCTGCGTGACCACGGCAATACGATTATTATTATTGAGCACAATATGGATATTATAAAAACCGCTGACTGGATTATTGATATGGGCCCGGAAGGTGGCTCCGGCGGAGGTGAGATTATTGCTCAAGGCACGCCAGAAGATGTAGCTAAAGCAGCGCACTCTTTTACCGGCCAGTACTTAAAACCTATACTTAATAAAAAGCACCTGGATATAGAACACGACGAATTAACTGAATAAATGGCACATAACCTTGAGTCCTCTGTGCAAGAAGTCACAGACGGTCACATAATGTATGCTTTAACATAACAGCTCTGTTCTCAGGTATTTTTTAATCGACCTCCATATCTGTGCTCGTCAATTTAAAGCACTTGAATTTCCAGGTTTATGAGCATATTTTACTTTCCGCTTACTAAAGGCCTCAAAAATCATGCAAACTATCAACCATTATTATAATACTTCAGGCAAACATATATTAAGCTTATTCGGTGTCACTTTTTTAGCCTGTATCGCCTATATATTACTGGATAATTATTCACTAAAAAATAGTGCGGCACTTTTTGTTGGCATCCCTGTTTTTATGGCGAGCGCATTAGCCATAAAAACTCACAGCAGACACCTGACTCGCAATATACTTATGGGCTTATCACTGGGGTTGCTTGCCTCTTTTATATTTTTAAATGAAGGTTCATTCTGCGTGCCCATGACAGCCCCTTTATTTTTGCTCAGTGGCCTTGTTGTAAGTTTTAGCACAAAAAAATTCAGACAAAGCGAACATAGAAACTGGCTTGCACTGGCCCCTGTATTTGCACTTTCTCTGTTAGCTATTGAAGGAACATCGCCTTATTTCACAACTGACAGGCTGACGCACATTGAAGTCACTCAAAACACTAACTTAAGCCCTGCAGAAATTAAAGAGAATCTATCGCAAAACAGGCAGTTCACGAATATTCCGCTGCTTTTAAGCTGGGGCTTCCCGCAACCGGTTTCAGTATCGGGAAGCGGCATTCAGGCAGGCGATATCCGAGATATCTATTTCTCAGGTGGAGAAGGTGAGCCAGGACACACTCTCTTTAAAGTCACTGAACGCACTGAAAACAGCGTAAAGTTTGAATTATTGAAGGATGAAAGTCATATTGGCCACTGGTTACAGTGGAAATCATCTGAGGTTAGCTGGCAAACTGATCATTCAGGCAAAACACGGATTACATGGAATATTGAGTATGATAGACAGCTCTCCCCCTCATGGTACTTTTCACCTATACAGAAACTGGCTGTGAGCTTAGCGGCTGAAGCACTTATACAGAATATGATTTTAAATCCCCTGTAATTTTATCTATCTCTATAAAAGCATCCAACGGGTTTAATACGGGCATTGGCTCAGCATCAGCCAATACCCGGGGCACCCAATGCATACCACAATATATTCAGTTTCATAAATCTAAAGTAATCAGTTAGAATATTAATGCTTACTGCTGAGTCGGCTGTACTCTGCTATATAAATAATGCTTATTTATTGTCGATAATAAGACCGGGTGAAACCAATGAATAATTCAACGCAAGATACAGGGGTTATTGAAGCTATTTTAGAACGGCTATATAAACAACGCTTGCCACGTCTGCTGGCTTTGCAGGAAAAAGTTGATAACGGCACATCGCTAAATGCCATTGACCTGGAATACCTTGAACACTCGATTAAGGACGCCAGATCAATGAAATCGTTAGCAGATCGCCACCCTGAATATCAGTCACTTTTAATGAAAGTGATAGGACTATATACCGATATAACAGAAAAAGACCTGCAAATAGAAAAAAATAGAAAATAATATTTACACCCGCGATGATAGTGCCAAATTCCAGCAAATACCAATATTCAGGCTAAGCAATGGCGATACTTTTATAGCCATCATTATTTTTATGTGAGTTGCCGGTTTTAAACGCCTCAATGATTTTATCAAACTTCGCCTGCACGCTCAGATAAGGGCATTCAGATATATTCCTACACCCCTGAATAACGGTCCCAGCATCCCCGTTTTTAGAGACTGAGCAGTTTTTACATAATTGCACATTTATATTCGTTATATTAGACATCGTTCTTCCTTAAGTACCTTGTGAAGGGTCTATTATAATAATTAACGCACAATATGTCTTTAGCCCGAATACGCTAGCCCATTCGAGTGATATTATTTATCCTAAATTAATCAGTTGGGCACCATAAAGTGTGCCTCTGAGAGTGCAGATGGCGAGTCCTTTACTGACGTGCAGGGACGCACTAATATCGTGATTGCAGGATGCAAAGGAGCGAAGACGTGCAGGGATGCACTAATATCGCAGTTGCAGGACGCAAAGGAGCGAAGACGTGCAGGGGACGCACTAATATCGTGGTTGCAGGATGCAAAGGAGCGAAGACGTGCAGGGACGCACTAATATCGTGATTGCAGGATACAAAGGAGCGAAGACGTGCAGGGATGCACTAATATCGCGGTTGCAGGACGCAAAGGAGCGATG
>UOFI01000009.1_pt1 | contig 11765 bp, 11 predicted proteins | sample 1988361 | NCBI WGS metagenome assembly UOFI01 (sample SAMEA4712194, study PRJEB27164) | hydrothermal vent metagenome | biome: marine basaltic hydrothermal vent biome; feature: marine hydrothermal vent; material: mineral | place: Pacific Ocean | collected 2011-06-14/2011-07-23 | depth 1689 m
GCCGAGATCATGCCTTTTGCCCCCACGGTGTAATTCAGCATCGCCGGTGAGCGACCGGTGATCTGCAGCCCCCAGAAGGTGGCAACCGTCGCCAGTGTACCGGGTAGCAGTACGCCGATGGTTTCATTGTCTTCGGTGTGTTTTGCCAGTTGTCGGCCCAGTACCAGAGACTTTGTAATAAGTGCGTTATAACTCAGGGGGGTGCGATTAATATCTTCGGCAACCAGATGTTTGCCGCCATGAATTTTTCGTGCTTCCAGCAGTTTATCCACCAGTGTTTGATCGCGGCGTGAAGTTTCAAACATCAGTTCCGACATCAGGTCAGAGAGCAGTCGTCCGGCCCGGTTGCGTCGCTTGCGACCCCGCAGTTGCGCTTCAATATACAGCGAGCGGGGCGGCAGTACACTGAGGGTGATTTTAGGAAACCAGCGCAACTGGATTAGACCCCGCAGTCGGGAAAACGGTGTGTACTGAGCCCCCTCAATGCGAATCGGTAGAAGGCTGGCTTTCGATTTGTCCGCCACCAGCCCCGGGCCGGGGTAAATTTTCATCAGTGAGCCGGTGACCGTAATGCGTCCCTCGGGGAAAATCACTACACAGCCGCCTTCCTTTACCCGGCGAATCAGTGAACGAATCGACAGCGGGTTAGCAGGGTCCAGTGCAAACAGGTCACAGAAGGCAGAGCCTACCCGCCCCATCCAGCTGTTTGCAATTGCCGTATTAATGGCAAAGGAGGTGGTGGCGGGCAGAAATGCATACAACAGCACCGCGTCGAGAAATGAGGTGTGGTTAGATACCACCAGAGTGCGTTGACCCATTTTTTTCAGATGTTCCTTACCGTGTATTTCAACTCGATAGAGCGTGCGAAGCAGAATGCGAAAAAAGGCTTTTAAAACTGAGCTCAACATATGGGGCTGTCCTTGTGTGATACGGTGCTGACTGTGGGTAGAGAGATCATGGTTGATAGATCATAAAAAGTAAACTTGAATGTTGAAAGTGTATGAATATTCGATGTCTGGTTTATTTATATGATACTGAATGTGTGCTATTGCCGGTTTTTTCTGTTTCGAGGCAGTTGAAAAGGCTTAAAGGCATCCAGCTCCCAGGGGCGAAGGGCCATCATCAGGCCGATATTGTGGCGTTTATCCAGTGGCAGGCTGGCGTCCTGTCGGTGCATTTCATTAAACTCACTGGCCAGGGCCTTAATTTTTTTAATTAAAATTTGAGTAGAAGAATCGCTCAGTAAGCCGAACAGAAATTTGCGTTGCTGCATATCACCACTGAAGCGGGTTTTTAAAAACTGCGACTGAATCTGTGTTTCAAAAAACGCCTCGATAGGGCCGTCTTTTAACCAGCTAAAACCGTCATCAATGCGCAGCTTGATACGGTTATTGGGCAGCAGATCAATAATTTTTAACTTATCCAGTTTAGCCAGAAACTGAATACATTCGGTTTCAGAAATATCGTAATTATTAATAATGTCATCAAAGCTCAGGCGATTGCGCACACTCACCGCCACCAGTAATAAGCGGCCATTGGCCACCAGCTCTTTCTCCTGTTGCAGGGTGAGCTGACTGATGCGTTGTCGTGATTCCTCATACAGCTGAAACAGATCACTGAGCTCCATTTGCATGAGCTGGCAGATTTCCTCCAGTCGGTCGAGGTTAAAACGTTTGCTGGCAAACATACGCTTAATATTCGCCTCACTCATGGATAGCTGTCTGGCCACATCCCCATAGGTGAGTTGATGGCTTTTAAGTGCCGCTTTTAATGTGTTAATCAGCGCAATGGTTTGAGTCATGGCCTTTCTCTGTGATTGGATAATGGCTAAAAGTATAGAATATATAGACTAACAGGCCATTAATAAAGAACAAAATTTATAAAAGTTTATTTCTGTGTGAAATCGTCCAACACTTGTCACTGTTACTAAACACAGAAGGACGAATCATGAAACAGCCCACACAAACTAAACCATATCCGTATGCAGGGCTTTTTACCCTGCTGCTGAGCCTGTTTTTCAGCAGTATTGCCAGCGCTGCCGGTTTGCTGACACCGGCAGATGCCCGTCTGCCGGCACTGAAAATAAAGCAACACCATGTCAATGTGATTATTGAAGATGGCTATGCCATTACCGAAGTCGAGCAGGTTTTTCATAATCCGAACCAGCAGGATCTTGAAGCCGTATATTCATTTCCCGTACCCGATAAAGCGGCGGTTGCCGAGTTTACCATCTGGATAGACGGCAAACCGGTGACCGGTGAAGTGCTGGAAAAGCAGAAAGCTCGTCAGGTTTATGAGCAGGAAAAAGCCGCCGGTCGTGAAACCGGTATTACCGAAAAAGATAAATACAAAACCTTTGATATCCGTGTCAGCCCAATAAGGGCCGGGCAGGATACCCGGGTAAAATTTGTTTATCTGCAGCCGGCACATATGGATACCGGCATTGGTCGTTATGTCTATCCGCTGGAAGAGGGGGGCACCGATGAACAGAAGTTGTCGTTCTGGACCGCTGCTAAAGAGGTGATGGAATCTTTTTCATTTACCCTCACACTGAAATCCGCCTATCCCATAGAGGCGCTGCGCCTGCCAAACCAGCCAGCGGCCACAGCACAGCAAAATGCGGATGGTGACTGGGTGGTGCAACTGGCAAACAGCAATGCCGCGCTTCAGGCGATTCAGCAGGAAGGGGCTGCAAATACCGCAACACCACCTGCCCAGGCGGTGTTTACACTGGACAAAGATCTGCTGGTGTACTGGCGTCATAAAACCGGACTGCCGGGTTCGGTTGACCTGGTCAGTTACAAAACCGAAAATAATAAACGCGGCACCTTTATGCTCACACTGACACCGGGTGATGACCTGAAACCGGTGACCGCAGGCAGCGACTGGATATTTGTACTGGATATATCCGGTTCAATGCAGGGTAAGTACGCAACACTTGCAGATGGTGTGCAACGTTCATTGGGTAAAATGCGCATCAATGATCGTTTTCGCATTATCCTGTTCAATAACAAAGCCACTGAACTTACCTCGGGTTATATCAATGCAACACCTGAAAACATAAAACACTACAGCGACAAAGTCGCGCAGGTTCAACCTGGTAATGGCACCAATCTGTACGCCGGTGTGGCCAACGCACTGAAAAATATCGATGCTGATCGCACCAGCGCCATAGTGCTGGTAACCGATGGTGTTGCCAATGTCGGTGAAACCGAACAGCGCCAGTTTATAAAGCTGCTTAAGAAAAAAGATATTCGCCTGTTCACCTTTATAATGGGCAACAGTGCAAACCGGCCATTGCTAAAAGCCATGACAAAAGCCTCGAATGGTTTTGCTCTGAATATATCCAATAGCGATGACATCGTTGGTAAAATACTCGAAGCCACCAGCAAGGTGACTCACCAGAGTTTGCATGGCGTAAAACTTTCCATCAAAGGCGTTAAAACCACAGACCAGACACCGGAAATCATTGGCAGCCTGTATCGAGGCCAGCAACTGATTGTGTTCGGGCATTACTTTGGTGATGGTATGGCAGATATAAAATTGAGCGGAAAAATATCCGGTACAGAAAAAGAATATCGAACCCAGATAAAATTTCCCGCCATCGATAAACGTAATCCGGAAATTGAAAGACTGTGGGCCTACGCCAGCATTGAAGACATGATGGAAGAAATCAATAATTTCGGTGAAAAAGACGATATCAAACAGGCTGTAACCGACATTGCCACCGAGTTTGGTCTGGTGACCGACTACACCTCAATGGTGGTTATGCGTGATGAAATGTTCGATGCCTATGACATAAAACGAAACAATAAACAGCGTCTGCAAATAGAGCATAAAGCCCAGGCACAACGTGCTCAACAGAAAACCGTTTCCCGTAGAGTAGATAACAGCAAACCCATGTTCAAGCTGCCAAGGCCCAGCTTCGGTGGCGGCGGTGGGGGCGCAATGAATATCTGGATGCTGATGTTGCTGGTGCCGGCGGTGCTGCTATTGCGTAGGCGCAAGTAAACGGAGAAAAGTGTTGTTAATGGCATCAGGGGGGAGGCAGTCAAAATCATTGAAGCCGACCCCTTGAACTTCTTGAACTTAGCTAGATGCTCATTATTCAGAGTGCTCACCCGCAGGGATGCGGGTGAGCATTTTATAATGTCACCCGTATTAAATTCTCTATCTCATAGCTTACTGATCATTTAAGCCCGGTCTTCTGCTGTTATTTTAAATTATCGGTGAGGTGTGGTTTGATCGTTTCATACAAGGCCGGGTAAACCATGCTGGCTGCGGCGACCACATTGCCGGTATTCAGGTAATCACCATCGCCGCTAAAGTCTGTGACAATGCCGCCTGCTTCCCGTACCAGTAGTACGCCTGCAGCCATATCCCAGGCACTCAGGCCAATTTCCCAGAAGCCATCCAGGCGTCCTGCGGCAACATAAGCTAAATCCAGCGCTGCAGAGCCGGCACGGCGGATGCCGGCAACCTCAGGGTGTACGGCTTTGAAGGTTTCCAGATAGGTGTCCAGATGCTGGGGTTGTTTAAAAGGGAAGCCGGTCCCCAGTAGAGCGCCCCTGAGACCTTTTTGTTGGGTGACTCGCAGGCGGCGTCCATTTAACTGTGCACCATCACCTCTGGCGGCGGTAAACAGCTCGTTTTTAATCGGGTCGAAAACAACCGCGACTTCCATACGGCCTTTGTGTTGCAGGCCTATGGATACGGCATATTGCGGGAAACCATGTAAAAAATTCGTGGTGCCGTCCAGCGGGTCAATGATCCACTGGTAGTCGCTGTCCTCGTTCTGGCGACCACTTTCTTCAGCCAGAATGCCATGATCAGGGTAGGCTTTTTGCAGTGCTTCTAAAATAACTTCTTCTGCTTTCAGGTCAACCTGGGTGACAAAATCATTCGGCGCTTTTACTTCAATTTTTATTCGATCGAGTTTGTCGATGTTTCGTAAAATAATGTTACCGGCGTCACGGGCAGCGCCGGTGGCGATATTGAGCATTGGGTGCATAGGGGCAGGTCTTCACAGCGAATCAGAGGTCGCAGATAATAACAGAGTCCGGCATTAATTTCCGCACGTTTTATATCTTAACGTTGTATCATACCGGCTTTTCGTTTATGCAAATCATATGTTAGACAATATCCGCATCGTTTTAGTGAATACCCACCACCCCGGTAATATCGGCTCGGCTGCTCGCGCCATGAAAAATATGGGGCTGGCTCGGATGTATCTGGTCTCGCCCGAAGACTTTCCCTCTTTTGAGGCTTCACAGCTGGCATCTTCTGCCAGTGATGTGTTGAAAGATGCGGTGGTTGTCGATACGCTGGCGCAAGCCCTGCATGGCTGTGCATTTGTGTGTGGTACCACGGCCCGACTGCGTTCTGTGAAATGGCCGCAGGTGGATGCCCGGGAATGCGCTGAAGTTCTGCAGGCGGAGAGTGAGCAGCACGAGGTGGCACTGGTATTCGGCCGTGAGCGCTCCGGCCTGTTTAATGATGAGCTGGAGCTGTGTCAGACACTGGTTAATATTCCAACCGCTGAAGCTTATAGCTCGCTTAATCTGGGGCAGGCGGTACAGGTCTTAAGCTATGAAATTCTGATGGCCAGCCAGAAGGGGAAAATGCCTGCTATGGCTTCATCTGCAGCAGGGATTAAAGATCAGCCGGTAAAAGACCCAAAAGATGAGCTGGCGACCAATGATCAGCTGGAAGGCATGTATGGTCATTATCTCGAGGCTTTAACAGACATGAGCTTCTTTGGTAAGCGTAATCCAGAGCATATTATGCGCAAATTACGCTGTTTGTACGGCAGAGCAAGGCCTACGCAGCGGGAAGTGCAGATTATGCGCGGCATACTCTCATATGCGCAGGGGCGAAGAACCCAGACCCCGGAAAAGTAAACCGGAAAAATAAAAAAGTATTAAATAATGTACCAGGCGGGCTTAGTTTTTATAAATTGCATAAGCCAGCCAGGCCCAGGCCAGTAGGAAACACAGACCGCCAAAAGGTGTGACCATGCCCAGTGTTTTAATGCCGCTCAGGCTTAAAGCATATAAGCTGCCGGAAAACAGCACAATGCCCGTAAGCATTAACCCACCCGGTTTATCCAGGTTGATCGACAGGCTGCTGGCCAGCAGGCCGATTAATATTAACCCCAGTGCATGGGCCATATGGTAGTCGACTGCGGTTTTCCAGATGCTTAATTCATATTCACTTAAGCGGTTTTTTAAGCCATGTGCGGCGAAAGCGCCCAGTGCGACTGCAAGAAAGGCATTGAGCGCGCCTACTATTATAATTTGCCTGTACATATCGTTTCTTTTTACAATAAAATAAGCTGCAGTGTATAACAGGAGAATATAAATGCCATCATTTGATGTGGTTTCAGAAGTTGACAGCCATGAGCTAAGCAATGCAATTGATCAGGTTAATCGTGAACTGAGCACCCGCTTTGACTTTAAGGGGTCAGATGCGAAAGTTGAATTAGCGGACTCGGTAATAAAAATGGAGGCCGAAAATGAGTTTCAGCTAAAACAGATATCCCCCATTGTGTATGCCAAACTGGGTAAGCGTAATATTGATATCCGTTGCCTTGAAAAAAATAAACCTGAGCCCCGTGGCAAGCGAGCTTACCAGAATATCACCGTAAAGCAGGGCGTAGATAAAGATCTGGCAAGAAATATTGTTAAGCTGATAAAAGAAATGAAAATAAAGGTGCAGGCCGCCATACAGGGTGAGCAGGTGCGGGTCACCGGTAAAAAACGAGATGACCTGCAACAGGTTATGGCAATGTTGAAATCATCGGATAAGCTGGATGCGCCATTGCAATATACTAATTTTAGAGATTAATTAAAGTTCAGATAAAAAATGCAAAAAATGCGCTTTTCGCTGGCTATTTCAGCCGAGCAATATCAGTCCTATTATAAGGGGGCAGCCAAATTTGTCCGGGTACAGACAGAAGATGGTCGCACATTAAAATTTCCTGCATCAGAGCTACAGAAGTTTGTTGCTCACGAAGGCATACAGGGACGCTTTGAAATTAGTTTTGATGACAGGCATAAACTTACAGGGTTGAAGCGGCTGTAATTTTTGTATCGTTTTTCCGGGGTGTGTTGCGTTCCACTCGGCCTCTATCAGGCTGGTTTTTAGCCTGATGTTGTGTGGCCTGGACAAAACCAGAGAGGCGATGAAAGTATCCTGTTAGTATTATAAGCACACCTCCTGTCTGTATTAATTGCTTTGATAAACGCCAGGTGCTTTTAGTTATAATTTCCAGACACCTTCAAAATAATCGCCGCCCAGTTTGCTTATAGAGGTATATGCGTCCTGTGTTTCAATTAATGCATAGTCATTTAGCATATCTGTATAGTCATTTAAACTGATCTTCTTTTTGACATGGGCTTTCCCTGTTGTTTTCTGTCCGCTTTTCATTTGCAACAAGTAGATCCACTTTGCATTGCCTCGTATGTAGCTGAGGTAGTTTTCCACAATAGAAGGTTCCATTTCACCAAAACTGGCGGCGTTCCAGAAAATATCAAATTTGAAGTCTTTTAATAAAGGCATCATCCAGTTGGGTAAAAAGTGCACCTTGCCTTTTTCAACTAAAGATAAATCTGTCCAATTTAAGGTTTTCTCAGTTGTTACAACTGTCTCTTTGCCCAGCGCGCCTGATATGTAATTTTCACATAGGTAAACTTGTGCGGGCAGATCAAAGCAAAGGATGGTCATCTCAGGATATATTTTTTTTAGAACTTCTACATTGAAGCCTGAACCAGAACCTAACTCAACGAGTACTTCATTGCCTTTAAAAGACATGTGCTTATGAGCAAAGCAATATCGGACGTAATAATTTAGAAATGGAATGGTATACTGATGGTCATTTACCTGAAATAAGCCGGTAGGCTTGCCGTATGAGGATGCGCTTATATCGCTAATGGGTTTTGCGTTGCAATTTTCACCTACTATGCTGCTGTAGTGATAAGCCATATCATGTATGTCGGCCGCCTGTAGGGAGTAAGGTGTTGTGTGTCTTTGCTTGATATTAAATAATTTTAATAGAAGTTTTTTCCACAGAGTGAATCTTTTATTATAAACGCCATCGCTAAATCCAAAAGTGGCTAATTTGGGGTGCTTGCCGGAACGAAAATTTTCAAAATTTATATTGGACGCTATGTCCAGGATATCTTTTTCGTATGCGCTCCAGTAGGAAGTTGCCTGAAATTGTTCGGCTGCGGTTTTGTATTCTTTTAATAGTTTGCGAAGATTGTCATTGCTCATTACGCACATTGTTCCCATGTTTTATATGGCAGTGTCTGATATTGATGGTATTTAGTTGTCAGGCTATTCTTGATATTTGATGTATTTAAATGGTACCAGAGGCCGGACTTGAACCGGCACGCTATTGCTAGCAACGGATTTTGAATCCGTCGTGTCTACCAATTCCACCACTCTGGCATTATATTTACATTGCTGTGATGTGCAGGCGATATTTTAATGATTTTCTGCTATTGAGCAAGCTACAACTTGAATTTATCTACCAGTTGCTGCAGATTACTGGCCAGATTTACCAGCCCCTGGCTTTCCTGATGGGTCTTTTCGGCTCCATTCATGCTTTCTGAGGCGATTTCACTGATGGCATGCATGTTCTGGTTTATTTCCACTGCAACCCCGGATTGTGAGCCGGCTTCATCGTTGATGAGTGTGTTCATTTCGGTTATGGCCTGCACCGCCTGTGTGATTTGCTGTAATGAGTTACCGGCTTCAGTGGCGTGCTGCACGCTGTCGCTGGCCTGAGTTTGTCCCTGTTTCATTATGCATACCGTGTCCTTTGAAACGGTTTGCAGGGTTTCAATCATGGCCTGTATTTCTTTGGTCGATTCCTGTGTGCGTTGTGCCAGCGTTCTAACTTCATCTGCAACGACGGCAAAGCCGCGACCCTGCTCTCCCGCCCGAGCGGCTTCGATGGCCGCATTGAGGGCCAGCAGGTTGGTTTGTTCTGAAATGCCCTGGATAACATCCAGTACACCGCCGATATTCAGGCTTTCTGCCTCCACCCGATTGATAGAGTCGGCGGCAGTTTCCACCGCACCGGCAAGTGACTGTATTGAGCGAATGGTTTCACCCACAACGTTATTGCCCTTTTCTGATTCTTCTTTAGCGATTGCGGCGGCTTCTGCTGCCTGTGCGGCTTTAGCTGATACATCCTGGGCAATTTGAGTCATGCGTTGTATGGCAATTTCGACGTTCTGAGTCTGGCTGTGCTGGTTTTGTACGCCATGGCTGGTTGCGTCTGCAACCACGCATATCTGATTTACGCCGCTGAGTATCTGCTCACCGCTGGTTTTTAATTCACTGACGACTTCGCGCAGGGTGGCGGCCATTTTATTGAAGCTGGTGATTATTTCACCCATAACATCATTGCTGCTGATTTCGCAGTTGTAGCTTAAATCATGATTGCTAATAGCGGCTGAAACCTGTGCAATGGTTTTAAGTTTTGAAATCAGAAGCGTATTGAGTAGAAAGTAATTAAACAGCCCGATACTGGCACCGGCGACAATGCAGCCCAAGACAAACCAGCCATGCAGACCGTCTTTATATTCAACAAAGAAACCGGCATAGAAAGGAAATACTATTCCCATAAAAAGGCCAAAGCCGAAAAAAGCAATAAATAAATTGCGAAGTATGCTGGGTTTCATAGGTGAGCCTGAAGGTGCATTTAACATATAATGTAGAATATATAGTTGCTGGAAGGGTATCTGACAAGCAGAGGCAGGCAGCAGGACACAGAATTTACAGGGGGTTTGCAGGTAGGCAAACGATTCAGATGCGGGCTATTTCATCATCAGGGCTTCGTGCTGGTTTGCTTGCCCTGATGAGAGAATAGAATGTTTTTAAGCCGTTGGAAATATTTTCTTGAAGGGTTTTACTGTGACGTTCTGGTATACACCGCCATGCATATACGGGTCTGCATCTGCCCACGTCTGTGCTTCGCTTAATGAGACAAACTCTGCAACGACCAGGCTGCCACTAAAGCCCGCTTCTCCCGGGTCATTGCTGTCGATGGTGGGGTGAGGCCCGGCAAGTATCAGGCGACCCTCACTCTGCAGTTGTTCGAGTCTGGCCAGGTGATCGGGCCGGGCTTTGGCGCGTAATGGAAGGCTGTTTTTTACGTCTTCTGAAATAATAGCGTACAGCATTTTGTTATTGAGACTCCTGGTTCTGGTTGTTTTCTTCATCCGTCTGTATATGCCGGGTCAGGTAGAATGCCTGAGCGATGACAAAGACAAATGTCAGGCCCATCAGGCCGAATAGTTTAAAATCGACCCAGAAATCCATACGGGTCTTCTCGTCCAGCTCAGTGGCATAATAAAAAGCCACATATAAATTTGCAAAGCCGCTGGCAATGAAAAATACCACCCAGGCCAGATTCAGTCTGAACCAGATGGCATCCGGCAGTTTAATCTGAGCACCCATCATGCGCTCAACCAGGTTGTTTTTACCAACAAACTGGCTCATTAAAAATGCGCCGGCAAACACCCAGTTAAGAACAGTGGGTTTCCACTGAATAAAAGCGGGGTTACCAAATGCAATGGTGATGCCGCCGAGGCCTGATATGAGTGCCAGAGAAAACAGGTGCATGCGTTCAAAGCGCCGGTGTTTCAGCCAGAACCCGCTGACCTGAATGAAGCTGGCCGCAATGGCGATGCCCGTGGCAATAATTGTGGCGACGATCACTTCCGGGTGGGCAGGGTCTATCCACTGGCCAACCGGGGTGTTTTCGGCGATAAAACGGGCATTGTGGTAGCCAATAAAAAACAGAATAATAGGCAGCAGGTCGTAAAATAATTTCATATCAGGAGTTTACCAAAAAAACGCAACGAGAGATTAGCATGAAATTCAGTGTGTGAATATGAGCGTTTTACGGGTCAGCTGATTGACGGGGTGGGGCCTGTTTTGCTGTTTTTCACAATTTGGCCGGTGTTAAGTCATGAGCGCATAAAAGTCGTAATTCTGGAAAAACCAGAGCAGAGTTGCCCCTGTAAAAAGTTTTGCTTTGACTCTTTGCGGCTTTGCTTCAAAATACGCCACATTATGAGCCAGTTTTTTGAAATACATCCCGATAATCCACAAAAACGCCTGATTCACCAGGCGGTAGAAATTATCCACAATGGCGGTATCGTGGTTTATCCGACCGATTCCAGTTATGCCATTGGCTGCCATCTGGGTGATAAAGCCGCAATGGAGAAAATCCGTCGCATTCGTCAGGTAGACGATAAGCACCATTTCACCCTGGTTTGCAGTGACCTGTCTGAAATATCGACCTATGCAAAGGTCAGCAATGCCGATTATCGCCTGCTTAAATCTCTAACACCCGGGCCCTATACTTTCCTGCTGAAGGCAACAGGTGAAGTGCCACGTCGATTAATGCACCCCAAAAGGCGCATGATCGGCATACGGGTGGTGGGGGACCCCATCGTGCACGCCCTGCTGGCTGAACTGGGACAGCCTATTATGAGTTCAACCCTGATTATGCCGGGTAATGACACACCGGAAACCGATGCCCTTGAGATACGGGACCGGCTGGAGCATGAGGTTGATTTAATTATTGATGGTGGAAACTGTGGTTATGAGGCGACTACGGTTATTAACCTGGTAGAAACCCCGCCACAGGTGATGCGTAAAGGTAAGGGCACAGAACATGGTCTGGATTAAACTCAGAAATATTAGTGGGGCAAGGGTACAGATCATGGTCTGGAATAAACTCAGGG
>UOFI01000130.1_pt1 | contig 11644 bp, 13 predicted proteins | sample 1988361 | NCBI WGS metagenome assembly UOFI01 (sample SAMEA4712194, study PRJEB27164) | hydrothermal vent metagenome | biome: marine basaltic hydrothermal vent biome; feature: marine hydrothermal vent; material: mineral | place: Pacific Ocean | collected 2011-06-14/2011-07-23 | depth 1689 m
TTACGGCATAAATCCCCAGCGCACTCAGCGCTACATATCACATGCAAATCAATTCATTGTGCTGGCAAATGGTAAGCGCCTTGCAGATCACAATGCCGCTGATATTGAAACTTACCTGTCGGACAAAGGCCGCGACCCAGATACGAGTGATTCTTGTTTCCGTGAGATTGCACTCGTGCTCAAGATTTTATTTATTGAGGTTGTTGCCGCTGACTGGGCTTTGACATATGCCTGGGGTGACATGAAACTACAGGCACGACCTCTTGAGGCTTTACACCCCTCGATTGCCAGAGGCACTTTAATGTCACGGCTGAGCCGGTGTTATTACCTAAAGACCAGCGCTTTGACGATGGTTATATCGTTGAGGAAGATGAAGAGTATTTCAGGCAGGTTACTGGCTTGAATGAGCACACTTTGCTACTGCCTTAATCAGTTTCAGGGGAGCGGTGTTTTTCAAGGCAGTTTACGTTTCTGAACAGGAATAATTTTGCTGATAATGAACGAGTAAAGCCGGGTGATAGTGGCATATTTATTTTTTGATTTTCAATATGGTTTTCTTTACAAAGGAGAGGTATATGTCCGATTTTGAAGACGAAGATGGTTCACTGGCTGAACTCAGTGTTGTTAAACCAAAAGCAATGATGCTTATAGAGTGCATAGATAAAATTGCCAGGAGCACGCCTGCAATGGGAAGTTACAAATGGTAGAGCTGCTCGGGGTGCTTGAATTCACAGCTAATGAAAAAGCTTCTTTGGGGAAAGCCCGTAAACCTGTTTCAAACAGGTCATCTCTGGGCAACTTGTCAGAGATGACCATTATTTCAAAATGGCTTTAGATTAACTGAAGTATTCCCTGTGCATATCCGCAAAGATTTGCTCAATATCTGCGGGGCTGTTTAAAAATGCAGTATACATCTGTTCTGAAAAAGCATCGGGCATAATAGTGACATCGCCTTTTTCAATGCCATCAAATGTGCGTTCAGCAACCTGGCTCGGTGGCGCTTTTTCCATTTCAAATTCTTCTGCCATGCGGGTGTCAATGGGGCCGGGGTAAACGCCGGCAACCATAATGTCGTCAGCATCCAGCTCCGTTCTAAGGCCCTGGGTTAATGAGTGAAGGGCGGCTTTTGTGGCGGAGTAGGGGCCGATGCTCGGAAAACAGCTAATACCGGCGATAGAAGAAATATTGATAATCGCGCCTTTGCTCTGCCTCAGCAGGGGCAGAAAAGCGTGTGTCAGGTTCATGGGGGCATAATAGTTGGTTTGCATTTCTTTCTGGGCGATTTCTGTGGCATTGTCTGCACTTGAAAGGCAGGCATCAATGACACCGGCATTATTGATTAACAGGTCAAGCGAGGTTATTTTTGTTTTTAAATTTTCGATATGTTCGGCATTGGTAACATCCAGCAGCGTTGCTTCAACCCGGTCTTTATCAATGGCCGCAAGCTGGTCAAGTGTGCTGGTGTCGCGGGCACAGGCATAAATTTTGCTCGCTCCCCGTTTTACCAGGGTCTCAACGTATGCCAGGCCGATTCCTCTATTGGCTCCAGTGACCAGGGCTATTTTTCCTTCTACATTAAATGCTTTCATTTTATGTTCTCCTCGCGTTGTTAGAATCTGAGTTACTCAGTTGGTCTTGAATCTAAATTAATCAGTTAATCGTACAAATGCACTTAAGCATTTGAGAATGTTAGTTATTCTTACTTAGTGCATCCCTGCTCGTCTTCGCTCCTTTGCGTCCTGCAACCGCGATATTAGTGCATCCCTGCACGTTAGCAAAAGACTTGCCTTTTGTGCTCTTTTTGATTGCGTCCCATAATGATCAATATGGGCACCCCCAAAGGCACACTATATGGCGTCCAGCTGACTAATACAGGCTGATTCGAATGAGTCAGGGCCTAGAGTGTTATCTATTTGTTATATGAATACAATAGCCGTATTATAAATAGCATTTATTCGTTTTAGGTATAAATAATGAAAAGCAATGCGCATTTGCTGGCATACATGGATGTTTTTATACAGGTAGTCGATAGCGGAAGTTTTTCTGAGGCCGCCAGGAAGCAGGGGATTTCTCAGCCTTCGGTATCTCGACAGATCAATGCTTTAGAGGCTGAACTGGGTGTGCGTCTGTTACAGCGCTCAACCCGCAGGCTGAGTCTGACCGAGGCGGGGGAGATTTATTATCGTCAATCGCGCCAAATTCAACGGGATGTTATTGAAGTCGGTAATGCCATATCGGCATTTAAGGAAACCCCCTCAGGCCTGTTAAGAATTGGTGCGCCCGTAGGCTGGACGGAAATCAATATAGCCCCCTATCTGGCTGAATTTATGAACACCTACCCCGATATTGAGCTGGATATTCAGTGCACAGATACGATGCAGGATATTGTGGAAAATCGCCTGGATCTGGTGCTTCGGGTTGGTCCATTGCTGGACAGCAGTTATGTTGCTCAGCCCTATGGCAAGGTTGAGCTGGTGCTCTGTGCCAGTGAACAATATTTCAAGCAGCATGGCCGGCCCGCAACACCTGCCGATTTAAGCCGGCATAACTGCATTGTTTTTGATCATAATACCCAGTGGTCGTTTACAAACAATAAAACAGAACAGCTTGTACAGGTAAGGGGCCGGGTCAATACACATATGGTGTCGGTGATGATTTCTATGGCTCTGCAGCATATGGGTATTATGCTGTTGCCTGTGCAACTGATTCGAAAGCCGCTGGCAAATGGCGAGCTGATAGAAATATTTGAAAACTACAGTATCTGTTATGCGCAACTCGGTGCCATGGAGGTTTTTGTGCTTTATTCTAACCGTAAGCATTTACCCGCTAAAGTAAGAGCGTTTATTGATTTTTTCAGAGATAAAATGTGAGTCTGTATTCGTCAGGTAAAAAATCAGAAGGCACAAGCTATTTTTAGAAATGCCCTATATAATTCTAAATTAATCAATCGTGCACGTCATCGGTTCGGTGATGGCGCTACACCCTAAATTGCACCCCGGGAGTGCACTTGATGATATCAAAAAAAGTGTTAAGGACTCGGCATGAGCGCTCTTTTTGGTTACGCCCCATAATGATCAACATGGGCACTCCCAGAGGCATATTTTATGGCGTCCAACTGATTAATTTAGGATAATGCCTTTTTTATATGTATAAACTATTTTTGCGGATTTATTTATGAATAAAAGTATCATTACCAATGGTATTGCGCTGCTGCTGGTTGTTGCGGGTTATTTTATTGAGAATCAAGCGCTTTTAACCGTTGGTTTATTCGCACTTTCAGGTGCGGTTACCAACTGGTTAGCGATACATATGCTGTTTGAAAAAGTGCCGGGTCTGTATGGTTCAGGTGTGATTCCGGCGCGGTTTGAAGATTTTAAGCTGGGTATTAAGCATTTAATGATGAGCCAGTTTTTTACCCGTGAGAATATCGATAGATTTATGCAGAATTCCGATAAAATCAGTGACTTTCATCTGGCCCCGGTGATTGAAAAACTGGATATGTCACCGGCTTTTGATGCGCTGGTGAAGACGATTCTGGAGTCCTCTTTTGGCAGTATGCTGGGTATGTTTGGTGGGGTTGATGCGCTTACTCCCCTGAAAGAGCCTTTTCTTGAAAGCATGAAGGCCTCGTTAATTGAAATCACCAGTGAAGAGGGCTTTCAGGCGTTATTAATGGAAGAGATCGACCAGCCAGATGTTATGTCTGAAATAAAGCAGCAGATTGAGAGTATCGTGGAGCAAAGGCTGAATGAATTAACGCCACAGCTGGTTAAGGAGATTATTCAGGAAATGATTAAGAAGCACCTGGGCTGGCTGGTTGTGTGGGGCGGGGTTTTTGGTGGTCTGATCGGTTTTGCTGCGGCTATACTTGTCCGCTAATCGCGTTTTTCAGCCCAAAAAACCCGCAATTAGCGAAAGCCATGAAAAAACAGGGCTAAAATGGTTGTTAAACCAGCCAATATTGTGAATAAAGCATAATAAACATCACAGTTTGAAATATACTATATAACTAGACTATTAATATATTATTTTGTTTCGGAGTACTTAAGTATGCGTAAATTAACAACCCCATTTGTTCTGGTCCTGTCGATTCTGTCAGGTGCTGCAAATGCTGATGCCCTTGGCCTGTTTGTTGGTGGCGGTGTATGGGACTATGATTCTTCCGGTACATTTGGCTCTACCGGTGCAGGTGACAGTGTTATTGATGTTGAGTCTGATCTGGGCTTCAGTGGTTCGCAGGATGGATACGTATGGGCGGCATTTGAGCACTTTATTCCACTAATACCTAATATACGTATTGAAGCGGCGAGTATTGCTGATAAGGGTGTGGCGAATGGTCTGGTGTTTAATGGAACGCCCGTCAGCGGCACCGCATCCGTCAGCCTGGATAACGTGGATGCAATTTTGTATTATCGCCTGCTGGATAACTGGGTCAATTTTGATTTTGGTCTGAATATCCGCAATCTGAGCGGTGATTTTAAAATGGCAACTGAAACCGTTTCAATTTCTGAAACCATTCCCATGCTTTACCTTTCCGCTCAGTTTGATATGCCTTTTACCGGCTTGTCGTTGGGTGGAGATATAAATATAGTTAATTACAGCGGCAGTAAATATCAGGATGTTCGTTTACGTGCGCTGTATGAGTTTGGTGTTATTGGGCTTGAGGCCGGTTATAAAACAACCACTGTTGAGCTTGATGATATAAGCAACATTAACTCTAAGCTTGAGTTTAAAGGTTTAATTGTGGGTGCCTTTTTGCATTTTTAATTTCACACCTTATAATTACCTGGTGCTTTTAGTGCCCGTCTTTAGTTTCTAATTCAGGTATTACCCTCGATCCTGCGCTCTGCGTGGGATCGATTGGTTTGTTTCGGGTTAAAACAGCATTTCTATAAACTCTTTTCGAGTTTCGCTTTTTACCTTTCTTTGTACTGAAAATTTAACATGTCTGTCCAGCTGGCCTGCTTTAGCATCGGCCTCATTTAATTCTATTCCCCACATTAATTTAACGGTATTTGGCAGAAAAGAATATCGCACATCCATGATTATATCTTTATTGTCCGGGTCTACGGCAAGGAAATCATCAGAAAACCAGCGAAAGCGCTCTATGTCTTTTCTTTGCTGGCTATTATCCGTGAGCCAGGGGTAATCACGCCGGACATTTAATTTTTCAATTGATGTGCCTTCAATATATTCAGTGTTCAGCAGGAGTTTTACTGCATCAATATAATAGCGACCATTATATTCATAAATTAATTTCCAGACATGGCGATTGGCAAAACTGGGTTTTACCTGCAGCCGTTCAATATTGTGTCCCCTCTGCTGTGCCAGTGTCTGTATTGCTGTCTCAGCTCGAAAATTTTGTATAAGACCCGCGGTGAGGTATAGCACGGCGTAGGCAAAGGCGAGCTGGGCATATCGTGCTTTATTTTTACGTGCTGCAATAACGACTAAAGCGATAACCGGCAGGGTAAATAATGGGTCAATAATTGATACGGTGTTCCATGCAATGCGCGCATTGGAAAATGGCCAGTATAATTGAGTGCCGTATGAAGTGCAGGCGTCTAACAGGCCATGTGTGGCATAGCCCAGAAAAGAAAATAGATAAATCTGGCCGAATGACAGTTTTGTTCTCAGGGGTTTTGTCTGTAATACACCATAGAAAGCCAGAGCACAGATTAAAGCCCCAAAGGGAATAAAAAAAAGAGAATGGCTGAACTGGCGATGAAATTCAAGAAACAGTAATGGATCGTTCGCAGAGTTGATTAGCACATCAAGGTCGGCAGCCATACCCGAAAGTGCACCAATAACAAGGGCGCTTAACTGTGACGATTTGTCACGGGCAAGTGACTGAGACAGGCTGGCACCAAAACATGCCTGAGATATAGGGTCCATGGGGATTCAGTATTGTGATTATGAATAAACAGGGATTATAGGGGATGATTTAAGTCTCGTCATTAGTCGTAAGTCATATGGCGTAAAAAAGAGAGAATGAGCTTTAGCTGTCCTGAGAAAATACTTTTGCCGCGCAGGTTTTTAGTTTTTCCTCGCTGCGTTTTTTTATTTAAGCGTTTTTGTTTTGCGGAACGAGAGGGGCGGGTTGGTTTTCTTGCTTTCAGAGTGATTGCTGCCTGGCGTATGAGGGCAATGAGTTTTTGCTGTGCCAGTTGTCTGTTTTTTTCCTGGCTTCTGTGCTGCTGGGCTTTAATGATGATAATGCCATCTTTGGTAATATGATGGTCCGTCATGCAGAGCAGCTTTTCTTTGTAGAAAGCAGGCAATGATGATGATTTTATATTGAATCGCAAATGTATGGCCGTTGATACCTTGTTAACATTCTGCCCGCCTGCGCCCTGAGAACGAATTGCGTGCATTTCTATTTCGTGCTCAGGTATAGAAACGGTGTGGGAGATGAAGAGCATTATTAGTTGTTAGTCGTTGGTCGTTCGTCAGAAAAAAATTCAAAGGTTCTTGTATACATAAGCAAAAAACGATGTCGTTTATGTTGACAGTTCTGATGAAGTATTCACGCTGTTGACGAAAGACGACTAAGCCTGGCTCTTAAGGTAGTCTTCATAACGGCCGCGAAAATCAACAATTCCCTCCGGTGTAAGCTCAAGAATACGCGTGGCAAGAGAAGATACAAATTCACGGTCATGGCTGACAAAAATCAATGTGCCGGGGTAGTTTTCCAGTGCCAGATTGAGCGATTCGATGGATTCCATATCAAGGTGGTTTGTTGGCTCATCCATTAACATAATGTTTTTGCGTTGCAGCATTAATTTACCAAACAGCATGCGGCCCTGTTCACCACCTGAAATCACTTTTACCGATTTGTTTATATCGTCCTGTGAAAACAGCAGGCGACCCAGTGTGCCACGAATCACCTGTTCGTCATCGTTTTTCTGGCCCCAGTCAGACATCCAGTCGATTAGGGTTTTGTCTGTTTCAAAATCAGCCGCATGATCCTGAGCATAATACCCCAGATCGGCATTTTCAGACCACTTAACTTTGCCCGCTGTTGGTTCCAAATCACCATACAGGCATCTTAAGAGAGAGGTTTTGCCAATGCCGTTAGGGCCGATAATGGCAAGCCGTTCTCCGACTTCGAGCATCAGATCAAAATTAGAAAAAAGTTCTTTATCAAAGCTTTTACCCAGGCCCTCAACTTCAAGTGCCAGGCGGTGTAATTTTTTATCTTCATCAAAGCGAATGAAAGGGCTCTGGCGGCTGGAAGGCTTTACCTCGTCCAGTTTTATTTTATCTATCTGTTTTGCCCGGGAGGTGGCCTGTTTGGACTTGGAAGCATTGGCTGAAAAACGACTGACAAAAGCTTTGAGTTCTGCAACCTGCGCTTTTTTCTTGGCATTGTTCGATAATAATGTTTCCTGCACCTGAGTGGCTGCGGTCATATACTCATCGTAGTTGCCGGGGTAAATACGTATTTCGCCATAATCCAGATCAGCCATATGGGTGCATACACTGTTGAGAAAGTGACGGTCGTGGGAAATAATAATCATTGTGCAGTTGCGTGCATTTAATATACCCTCCAGCCAGCGAATGGTATTAATATCCAGGTTGTTGGTGGGTTCGTCCAGCAGCATAATGTCCGGTTCTGAAAACAGTACCTGTGCCAACAATACCCGTAATTTCCAGCCCGGTGCTACATCAGACATGGGGCCATAGTGTTGCTCAATGGGAATGCCAACACCGAGCAGTAACTCACCTGCACGGGCTTCAGCGGTATAGCCATCCATTTCTGCAAACTCGGCTTCCAGGTCCCCTGCTCGAATACCATCCGCTTCTGTCATTTCCGGGTTGGCGTATATGGCATCTTTTTCAGATTTTACTGCCCACAGATCTTCATGACCCATTAGCACGGTATCAATGACGTTGTATTCTTCGTATGCAAACTGATCCTGCTTTAACTTACCAATGCGCTCGTGCGGGTCTTTTGAAACATTACCTGAAGAAGGTTCAAGGTCGTTACCCAGAATTTTCATAAAGGTTGATTTTCCGCAGCCATTGGCACCGATCAGGCCATAGCTGTTTCCATCGGTAAATTTTACCGATACATTTTCAAAGAGAGGCTTTGAACCAAATTGTATAGTGATATTTGCTGTTGTTAACAATGTCTTAATTCCGAAATTATAGGTTTATCTGATCTGCATTATTTTATTGTCAGAGCCAGAGCCAGACTCAGGCGGCATCCTTTGACTTGCGGCGGCGGTTATTTGATCGCCCCTGACTTTGTGTTGATTTATTCTGTGATGATGAGCGTTTGCCATTGTGTTGTCTGCGCCCTGAATTTCCCTGTTGTCTGCCGCCCCGTCCATTTTGAATGGGCTCGGCTTTAATTGAAGGGTCTGGCTCAAAGTTATCGATAGTGACTTTGGGGATGTCGCGTTTCATCAGGCGCTCGATGTCTTTGAGCAGTTTTAACTCATCAACACACACCAGTGACATGGCTTCACCTTCATTTCCTGCACGCCCGGTACGACCAATACGGTGCACATAGTCTTCTGCAACATTAGGCAGCTCGTAGTTGACAACGTGGGGCAGCTGATCAATATCCAGGCCCCGCGCCGCAATATCGGTAGCAACCAGCACACGTATTTTACCGGACTTGAAATCCGCCAGAGCACGGGTACGAGCGCCCTGGCTTTTATTGCCGTGGATCGCTGCGGCGGTGATGCCATCTGTATTGAGTTGCTCAGACAGGCGGTTAGCGCCGTGCTTGGTGCGATTAAAGACCAGCACCTGTTTCCAGTTGTTTGAGCCGATAAGGAGCGATAATAATTCGCGCTTGCGTTTTTTATCGACAGGGTGAACCACCTGAGTAACACGCTCTGAAGCGGTGTTGATACGAGCGGTTTCAATTAAAACAGGGGCGTTCAGCAGACTGTTTGATAGACGCTTAATTTCATCTGAAAAGGTGGCAGAAAATAGCAGGGTCTGCTTCTTTTCCGGCACCAGCGCTAATACCTTGCGGATATCACGAATAAAACCCATATCCAGCATGCGGTCAGCTTCGTCAAGCACGAGTATTTCCAGTTTTGATAGATCAACGGTGTTTTGACTCACATGGTCAAGCAGTCTACCCGGTGTCGCCACCAGAATGTCAATGCCATTTCTCAGCAGTTTTATCTGAGGGTTAATGCTCACGCCACCGAAGATAACCGTTGATTTTAATGGCAGGTGTTTGCCGTAGGTGCTGACACTTTCTGCTACCTGGGCAGCGAGTTCCCGCGTGGGGGTAAGCACCAGGGCGCGAATAGCTCGGCGTCCCTGTGGTTTGCCGCTATCCATCAGGCGTTGTAACAGGGGCAGGGTGAAGCCGGCGGTTTTACCGGTGCCGGTTTGTGCGCCGCCCATCAGGTCGCGCCCTTCAAGTACCGGAGGTATGGCCTGTTGCTGTATGGGAGTGGGAGAGCTATAACCGTTTTCGGATACAGCCTGCAGTAGTTCGGCCCTTAGGCCGAGGGATTCAAATGACATCTTATGATGTGCTCCAGAATAAAAAATAGGGATCGGCCCGCCCGTAATTATGCCAGCAGGCATCGTCAGGGGTCGGTCAAGGCTGAAATTGTTGTATGTTTCGAGGTGAACCTGAGAGGATTAACACGTTGAAAACTGGTGCAGACCGAACAGCACCGGAATTTGAGGACGCATTATACCTGAAATACGCCATAAAGGTGAATAAATTAGAATAATGGGCAATATTAAGTGCGGGGGAGGGACATTGTTTTTAGCTAAAAAGCGACTACACTTTAAAATACTACATTCTATCCTGGCTCTTGTTAGACGTTCTTGGCTGTAAATATGTCTCCTGTTTTTCCCAGTAAGATTTGTAATAACTTTTTCTGAGTCATCAGTGGCGATATCGGTTGTTTTTAGCTTCATGATATATGCTGGCTGATTTTCAGAAGCAATTAACTTTTAATCCTGGAAAAAATCAGTTGGCCGTAAAAAAGATGTGTAAGCAATTGATTGGGATGGCGTAATGAAAAAAAGCCTATTCACCTTATGGGTGATAAGCGTTTTTTTCATATCGCCCGAAAAGTCAAGGGCTTGCGCAGACTTTTGCGATTCAACTGATTTTTCCAGGTTAATACTTTAACGAGGTAAATTATGGCAACAGGAACCGTCAAATGGTTTAACGAATCCAAGGGGTTTGGTTTTATTTCTCCCGAGGATGGCAGTAAAGATGTGTTTGTTCACTTTTCAGCGATTGCCAGCGATGGCTTTCGCACATTAGTTGAGGGCCAGAAGGTGAGCTATGATGTAGAGGATGGTCCGAAAGGGCCTCAGGCTGCAAATGTAAAAGACTAATTGTCAGCTGGATAGAAAACAGCTAAACCCCGGAATTTATTTCGGGGTTTAGCTGTTTATGGCGTATGAAAAACGTATATGCGGCCTAACTGGCTACCGTTTGTGCATGGGGCGCAAGAATGAGTAACAGTGATTGAGCGTGTTCAGCGGCTCGTCTGCCCAGGTCTGTCAGGTATCCACCGTCATGCTGAGTCACCAGGCCTTTGTCAAATAGTCTGTCTACCGCCTCGATTTCATTTTCATTGGCTGTTGAGTGGACTTTAATGCCCTGAGTGGAAGTATCAAGGCTGAATTTTATTAAAATATTGAGTTCAGCTATTTGCTCATTGTTATAGTGCATTGCTCCACCTTATCATTTTGGCTTCGTTTCATTTGAATTTCATGCTTTGAATAATATCATATATTAGTTGCAGGGATATGCGTTAGCGCATTGATTTACTGCCCCAGTCGGGTAAAAATCGATGATTTTTCTGATTCAGAGTAATAAATCCTCATTTATAGGTTGATGTCTGTCCGTTGATTTAATGAGTGAATTAGCGGTGAGTGTTGTTACGCTATAAACTTCTGTGCGGGTTTTAAATTTTGTTCTGACTTTATCCAGTAACATGTCGAAATCTCCGTCACCAGAAAGCAGAATAATTTTATCTACACTCGCGGCTGATTCCATTATATCGATAGTGATTCCAACATCCCAGTCTCCTTTTGCTGTGCCATCGCTGCGTTGAATATAGGGCTTTAGCTTTACATTAAAGCCGATGTGCTTCAGTGCATCCTGAAATTTAAGCTGTTTATCGTCGCCTTTGTGAATGGCATAGGCAGTGGCAGCAACAATATCTCCTTCAGCGCTAATTTTTTTCCATAGTTTTCTATAATTAAACTGCCGCCCATAAAACTGTCGGGTTGTATAGTAGATGTTCTGAACGTCAACGAAAATAGCTATTTTTTTCAAGTTGTGGCTCTTAAGATATTGAGGGACAAATATGGCTATATTCTAGTGTATCTGTGGATACAGAAGATACTAAATTATATACAATTAACAGACACAGTATATTGCAAAGGGGGCGTGGTGGACACGAAATACAGACAGGGCTATATTAACCTAAGCGATCAACGACCCAATCGAAGTGTGAAATTATGGACTGGGACTTAGGTTTTTGCCCGGTCGGTCGTCATTGGTCTTTCGTCAAAAGCTGACTAAAGTAGCCGCTCTCAGGTCACGGACTTAAAGACGCATGACTAAAGACGTGTTTAAAGACAGTCATCACATGCTATCGGATCGTCATTGGTCGGGCGTCGTTTATTAGTCGTTAGT
>UOFI01000068.1_pt1 | contig 11622 bp, 12 predicted proteins | sample 1988361 | NCBI WGS metagenome assembly UOFI01 (sample SAMEA4712194, study PRJEB27164) | hydrothermal vent metagenome | biome: marine basaltic hydrothermal vent biome; feature: marine hydrothermal vent; material: mineral | place: Pacific Ocean | collected 2011-06-14/2011-07-23 | depth 1689 m
TAACGCCTTCCTCAGGGCACCATCACTACTGGGACAATAAAGAACACCCCTGAATCAACAACTGCATTTTTGTTTTAACCTGTCACTCAAAAATTTATTGCACTTAATGCATAAAGCATGTTTAATAAAAAACACTTATCAGAACACCTGCTTCAGTAAAACAAGTATAAATTCACACTAACAATCACAAGCTAATGACTCATTTCGAAAAACTAGACTTAATCGCTGATAGCTATATACCTCTCATTTTAGCTTACTCTGTTTACACAATAACACAGACATTTAAAGCCAGTAAAAAATCAGGCTTTATAAAGTCAATTCAGCTTCTCTCATTAATAGCACTTGTTTACATTACTCAGGCAGTCGACAATTACTTTTATATCTGGAAATCATTTTCATATGATTACAGTACACATACGGCATTTTCCCTGGCAATTGTACTTTTCTTTATTCATGAAAATATCAAAATCACATTAATACTCGTCGGGACATTTTTCTGCTACCTGTTATTGATGATTTATCAGAAATACCACACACCTGAAGATATCATTACAACTGCAATTATACTTACTCCTTTCATGTACTTTATCTCAGTCGTGACAAGAAATATGCTGTCAGGCACAAAACCCAACACGCCTTAACCGAATCATTAGCCCGAATATTGCATTTTTTGAGAATAGCAGCCTATCCAGCTAAATAGATTATTCAAAAGTGTCTACTCAGCAAAATAATAACAAAAAATCTTGGCATAGTTTTAGTTCGTTTTTTGATTTTTTACTGCTGAAAACAAAGGTGTTAATACACCAACCCTGATCACTGATAACATTCGTCTACAGTCTGATCTTCTGACTCAAGTCCACCGTTTTGACTAAATAATATATCCCTCGTGCACGATCATACAGGAGGTAAAAATCGTTTTCAAAAACTCATGCGATAATACCCGGTATTGAAACACACCGACAACAGATCTGCTTTTATCCTTTTATCATTACCAACCACTAATACACTAATGCAAGAACACATCAACAATCAAAATATGCGTTATAATAACTCACAGACTTAATCATCTTCCGGTAATTAATTTTTTAACTCAGGCAACCTTTGATTAAGGTTAAAGACTCAACAGCATAAATATGAAATCACACTTTTGTATTTTGTTACTCCCTGATATGTTATTAGATAATAATGTCGATTAAAGATGACAAGGTCAATGCACCATCGATAAGTGTTGTAGATTTTAAAACAGGGATTGGTTGCCGGCTGTATTTTAATCAAAATTTAAACTATAGAATTTCAACTAAAATGGAGAATATAATGTTTAATAAAATATTCATACACCTTATTTTTATCGGCATCACATTACTTGTATCAGCTTGTGGATCACGCACGGACAAAGAGGAACCCAACAAACCAGCCGCGCTACAGGGGGTAAGCCTGGAAAGTATCAAACTTGCCATAAATGACATCCATAACCAGTCAAAACCGGGCTACCTGAAAAGCATCCAGCCCATGAGCTCCACCCCGGAGGGTAAGCCGAAAATATCCCCTCCCATAAACACCAGCCCGCCTAAAGGCGCTTCGAGCTATAAAGGCCTGAATAAAAAAGACTTTATAAGCATCAAATCTAAACCCCAACGCATTAAACTCGACAAACCGAAAGCCAGTTCGGACAAAAGCCCCGCACCCCGTAAACCAGCAGACTGGAGACGACTGAGCTTTGCATCGCTGGCATTCACACCGCAACAGGGTCTGGACAGACGTCTGCTTAATTCGTCTAAAAACATCAGCGACAGACAATACAGCTACGCATTTTTAATTATTAATGAGTACATGAATGATGAAATTGCGAAAGAGCTAAATAAGATGGGGCTTGTTATTTTAGGCCCTCACGGCTCTGCTTATAAAGTAAAAGTTCCCCTTGACCCAAAGACGATGCAGTCCCTGGTTAAATTACCTTATGTAGAATGGCTGGGCTACAGCCTGGCAGAACAAAAGCTGGACCTGCAGATTAAAACATCGCTGTCAAAATATAACCGTCAGCTTAAAGAGCTTCCTGTGATCATTAATTTTTTTGATCGAGCAGCAAGCAAATTATACGCTGATGTATTGCGGAAAAACGAAATCATACTCGGACAGTACGACACGGACATTGATGGCTACCCTGCCGTAGTACCCGTGCGTATGCTTGACTGGCTAACCGAACAGGATTATGTTCTTTTTATCGAGCTGGAAACGCCATCCTATGGCGGTCACGATCAAAGCATGGCGGTAATGGGAATAGATTATATCCGCAACGGTGGTAGTGGCACCAATTTCACCGGCTCATCCACCACCCTGGGCATTCTTGATACAGGGTTTATGGTGGGGTCAGCTGCAGCAACCATGCACAACGATCTCAATAAATATGGCTGTGGAAAAAATTTCACATCCGACTCTGCTGGCGTCTGGAATGACCAGAACGATCATGGCACCCATGTACTCACCACAATTTCAGGCACAGGCAGCGCAGACTCAAAGTATCGAGGAGTCGCAACCGGACTTGGCAGCAGCAGTACAACCCGCATCCGGGCTGCAAAAATATGGGACAGCAACAGCTCCAGTCCTTCCTCATCCTGGATGCGCAATGGCATGGACTATATGGACGATAGCTCCAGCTGCGACAGCGGACGACCAAAGGTTATTAATATCAGTGGTGGCAGTACTGGCACAGGTATGAATGGCACCGACTCACGCTCCCGCAAACTGGATGCTAAAGTATGGGAATACAAACAGGCATATATAGTATGCGGTGGCAACTCAGGCTCAAACGCTCAAACCATCTGGGCTCCCGGCGTTGCAAAAAATGCATTTGCCGTTGGCAATGCCCTTGATAATGGATTTCAAACCATTGGTGACATCAATGCTGGAAGCAGTCGAGGCCCAACCGGTGACGGCAGAATGAAACCAAATGCAGTTGGCGCGGGCACCACGGTAACCTCCGCTAATGCGGGAACCAGTAATGGCTATCGAAACATGAGCGGTTGCAGCATGGCGACACCTCATGTATCGGGTATCGCCGCCACGCTACTGGACCACTACTCGGATTTTCGTGATCGCCCATATTTATTACGCGCACATCTGATGTCGACTGCAATTTTGCATAATGACACCACCACACCTGCAAATAATAGTGCCGGCGGTCGTAATACTTATGGGCTGGGCAGGGTATCAAGCTATGTTGCACACTGGGCTCATTCCAATAGCAACGGCTGGAATACCTACTGGGCAACACGCACTATCACCAGTAGCAACTGGGGGTATCGTGACATCACTGTACCTGGAGGTACTAATCGACTCGTTATTGCCATGACCTGGGATGAGCCAGCAGCCAGCTCAGGCGCAGGTAAAGCGGTAAACTATGATCTGGATTTATGGGTTGATCGCAATGCGGACTGCACACCCGACAGCAAAGGACAATGTGGTGAATGGGCATCACAATCCTGGGACGACAATGTAGAATACATTATTATTAATAACCCGGCAGCCGGAACCTATCGCCTTAAAATTATTAACTGGAATGCTCCGAGCTCAGGAATTCCCGCCGCTGTTGTGGCAACGGTGATTCGCGGTGACCCCAGCCCCAATATGAGCCTGTCCGTAAGCAGCAGCTCTGCAACCCCTGCTGTCGGCTCCACTGTTAATATCACAACAACGGTCAGCAACCCGGCCTATATTGCCTCTGGCGTACACCTGGAGCGAACAAATCTGCCTGCAGGTCTGAGCTTTCAGGGCGTAACAACCGTTCGTGAAGATGGGGTAAATATGAATTTCACCGGCAGTAATTTTAGCCTGGGTAATATTGTTCAGGGAGACACGCGCAGTGCTACATGGTCATTTCTGGTAAACAGCAGCGGCTCGAAAACGATTAATTTCAGAGCCTGGTCAGAAAATGGTGGCAGCAGCAATCAGTCGGTAACCATCAATCCATAGCAGTGTAAATCGGCCTTGAACAGGCCGCACCTGAAAATGGTGCGGCCCTGCTAATATTGAACGCTGGAGCTTTATTTTATTCCAACCCATTAGTTGATAATTAAACTATATACTCCTGCCCAGTCACAAAAAATAATTGTTTATAAAGCTACGGATTGTTGTGGTTTAATGAACTTGTACACCTATATAGGTTAAACTAACCCATGAAATAAAGGTGTAACAGATGAGCAAACGTAGAAAGAATTTCTCCACAGAATTTAAACATGATAACACGCTCTTTACACGCGAATATCTAAACCACGGTACATTGTCAGGGGGTTACATTACACAATCTAACATGGATAAAAAATATGAAAAAAATATTATATATACTTTTCAACGTTTCATTGTTTCTACCTTTAGCTGCACACGCTGATCTTATCTGCAAAGGCAAAAGGCTTAACGGTTTTTCAAAATATGATGTATTGCGTTACTGTGGAAAGCCGTTAATGAAAGATTCATACCTTAAGGCTGGCAGGCTTTCATCGCAACAGGGCCAGGCTAATCAGGCATCCCCAAAAAATGTAACCTGGACTGAAGTTCAGCAGTGGTTTTATGTGAGCGGACACCAGAAAACCAGTTACACAGTAGAATTTGAAGGCGGCAATATTACAATAATAATTAAAGGAAAAGATAAACCTTTATAATTCGTGTTAAACCTGGAAAAATAAGACTCTCAAGCACTTTCGAGCTACTGCACGACCCGCTGGGTTAATTTAGGCAGGTGCAATATGCTAGAATTTAGAGTACCTTTGTGCCAAACTGGATTTAAATTATCCCGGCCCGTAAAGTAATTTCTATCACACGAACATACGCACTTCCAGAATGCCCCCTCCTGGCACAGTGTTTTATACGCTAATAAGCTTTAGGGCACCTCTAACCCGACATTAATACCTATGAAAAAAAATGAATTTACGATTGGTCTTGAGTTCTATACCGCCACTGGAAAATGGCGTTGCACCGATATTGGAACTCGCGTTATTGTGGCCATACAACTTAACCAGGAAGACCCAAGAAACTATAATGGGCCGCCTTATTCTATCGTGGAAAGTGTATTTGATGAATATGATTTCGGCGGCTGCGCCCTGAACCCGAATGAGCTATAAACCAGAATACAGACAGCAACTTTCTGAATCTTAGGGAGCTTATCTAAATCACAGCCTGAAAAACATAAAAATCATGAATCATAAAATACCCTTTACTATACTCAGCGCATGAGCACCTCTCTTTCCACTTTAATACGGTTGCGAACCATTCAGAACAAAACCCGCCGGTTATTCGATAACATGAGTGATATAGAGTATCGTCTTCAGTATCACAGCGAACTCAGCCCGGCAGGCTGGTATCTTGGCCACGGCATATACACTGAGAACTACTGGCTGCATGAAATTATTAGCAACAATAATGAGCACACTTGCAAACAAAGGTTGTTTGCACCACTTGACACCCCAAAAGCTCAACGCGGCCCAAGCCTGCCACCTTTAAATCCACAACTGCAGAAAATACATGCACAACAGGACAATAACGACCTGCTGCTACTTGAAAAAACACCGCCCCTTAGCAACCACCCGTTATTCAAAGATGAATATATTGAGAATTACCTTATCCAGCAATATGCACAGAACTATGAAGCCATACATATGGTACTTAATCAGATAGCACTAAAAAAAGACCATGGCCAGTACTGCCCTGAGCACATTCTCATCCCTACGGCCTGTACTCACGCTGCACATTTTATCGAACAGTCTACATATACAGTGGGAGGCGAAAAACCTCTGTCATACGATAACGAGCTCCCCATGCATCAAATCAAGCTGGATGCTTTTTATATTGCAGTTTCACCTGTCAACAATAGCGAGTATCTGCAGTTCATCGAGGATGGCGGCTATACAGACACAAACCTGTGGAGCTCACAGGGCTGGCAATGGAAAACCGAAAACAACATTTCACACCCCGAACACTGGAAAAAGAGCTCACAGGGGCACTGGTACGGAGTCAACCATCAGGGAGCCTTTGATTTACCCGGCAGTGACTTTGTTTATGGAATTAGTCACCATGAAGCCTGCGCCTTTGCTAAATGGGCCCAGGCTCGACTGCCCCACGAACACGAGTGGGAAACGGCAGCCAGACTTAATCAGTTAAAGAACACCACCAAAGTATGGGAATGGTGCAACAATAACTACACACCCTATAAAGACTTCAGCGCATTTCCGGCTTCTGATTGCTCTGAGTTCTCCCCGAAAAATAACCATTATGTCTTAAAAGGGGCCAGTGAGCACACCCGCCCCGAAATTAAGCGCGCCTCATTCAGAAACACGCATATGCCACACCAGAGGCATGCATTTACCGGTTTAAGGCTGGTATTTGACTAGCACGAATACTCCATGGGTACGCTCAAAAACCCACGGAATATTCGGAGCAGCCCCCCCTCTGGCACTCAGTCAAGGGCTTGCCATTCGAGCTCTTTTTGATTACGTCCCATAATGATCAACATGGGCACTCCCAGAGGCATACTTTATGGCGTCCAACTGATTATCAATGAACTTTGAATAGAAGCTGGATTTAGCTTAAACTTAGCCCGGCGATAGAAGCCGTGAAATACCTGATTAGCACAACTTTAGAAATAGATTTCACCCTCTGACTCTTTATTTTTCAGAGGCACCATTAAAATTTAACCCTACAATTTACAATATGCATGTACCCCACAGTTACATAGAAGAAAGCGTTCACAGCGCACTCTCTGAAGATGTCGGCACAGGTGATGTAACCGCCAGACTCATCCCGAAAGACGACTTCAGTATCGCTACGGTTATTACGAGAGAAGACGGTGTTATTTGCGGCATAGACTGGTTTGAAGAAGTTTTTTCACAACTTGACTCGCAGGTTTATATTGAGTGGGATGTGGACGACGGCGATAAAGTGACACCTGAACAGCAAATATGCACTTTAAGTGGCTCCACGCGCGCGCTACTAACCGGGGAGCGCACCGCCCTTAACTTTTTACAAACACTCTCTGCAACCTCCAGTATAGCGGCTGAATATGCGGCGGCAGTTGCCGGCACCCATGCAAAAGTACTGGACACACGAAAAACCATACCCGGACTTCGCATCGCCCAGAAATATGCAGTTAACTGTGGTGGCGGCTACAATCACCGCATTGGGCTCTATGATGCCATCCTTATTAAGGAAAACCATATTATGGCGTCCGGCAGCATCACGCAAGCGGTGGAAGCTGCGCGTATCCATAGCCCTGAGTTATTGATTGAAGTGGAAGTAGAATCACTGGATGAAATGCAGCAGGCTCTGAGTGCTAATGTCGAACGAATTTTGCTGGACAACTTCGACCTCAACTTATTGGATGAGGCCGTTAAACTGAACAATGGTCAGGCAGAATTAGAAGCATCTGGAAATGTAACCCTCGACAGCATTCGCTCAATAGCCGAAACCGGCGTTCATTATATTTCAACCGGCGCGCTCACCAAAAATATCAAAGCACTGGATTTATCCATGCGCTTCTCATAAAGCTTCACACGCTCAAGACGGCACACATTGAAATTACATCGATCACTCAGACTCAGCTGGAAAATACTCAGAATCACATCACACCTGCTTTCCGGCATGATGCTGACCCTGCTTTTTATGCGTAACGGCATTCATAACAGTTCTATTGCGCCTCGCATCTACCTCTGGTGGAACATTAAACTCTGTAAAATTTTTAAGGCCCATATTAATATCCACGGCCTCAGAAACAACGACAATAAAGCCACCTTATATGTAATGAACCATATTTCCTGGTTTGATATCCCGGTGCTGGCCTCTCAACAACCCCTGCACTTTTTATCTAAAGCAGAGGTTCGAAGCTGGCCATTTATCGGCTGGTTTGCAAACAGAGCCGGCACTTTATTTATTCAACGCGGCGTCTCTGGAGCCGCATCAAAATCACTGAGTGAGATAACCCACTGCCTGCAGCACGGCGGGAGCGTAGCTCTTTTCCCGGAAGGTACAACGACAGATGGCTCCAGCATCAGAAAATTCCACGGACGCTTATTACAGGCCGCTATAGACGCTAAAATAGAAATTCAGCCGGTCGCATTACGCTACCCTTACAAAAACGGCATCAACCCTTATGTGCCCTATGTCGGCGAAATGAGCTTTATGGACTCACTGTTTGGCCTGACGCAGTCAAAGCCACTGAATATTGAACTGCATTTTCTGCCCCCTATTGTTCAACACCTTGAGCACCCAGATGCTGTTTCACGCAAACAACTTGCTCTGCTCGCACATAATGCCATTGCAGAGAAACTAGACCTGGGTTTATTTAAAAAGGAATAACCCAAAAAACGCCGGTACAATATCTACCAACTCAAACACAACGGCCCCGGCAAAGTTCACAGGACACCATCCTGGAATAATCAGTCCGTTTTCACATGTGAATAATGCTGGCGGATGAAATGTCCAATGATTAATAGTAGTATTCGTATTTTTATCGACCAGACTGCTTATGAGCATTACCATTCTCTCCGTTATAGAATCTGCTACTCATCCGAAATTATCCCCTTTATTTCAACAGATGGGAACCAGAGAAATCAAGGTCAATTCAAGCCGGAACGCCATCAGAGCATTAAAGACTTACCACCCTGATTTTATTGTGGCGGAGTTTTTTTATGGGTACGGCAATAACTATGCCGGCGTTAATGTCAGCAACCTCGATGTTCTGCTGTCCGCTTTACCCAAATACTCACCTCAGACAAAAACCATTGTTTTTGTTCAAAAAGAAGAAGTACAGTTTATTGAAAAACTGAATACATTATACCCTTTACACGGTGCCTTTCTGCATGACACGCCTGAATATGCTATTGAAGAGTGTTTGCTCAATCAGCAGTAATTCATGCAGGAGCAATGAAAACTTAAGGACATTTAAAAACAGGGAAGCGAACGTTTAATATAGAGGTGAAGGCGATTGCCAAATAAACGGGTAAATAGACTGATTACAGAGCCACAACTGACTGAACTGACCAGCAAATAAAGCGTTAAAGAATATAAATACCCCGCCCAGATACAGACGGGGTATTTATTGTTCTACTATTTCAAAAATGTATCTTTTAAGTATTGCAGTACATTTTTCAGATCGCCCTGTGTTAAAGCACTATTACCGCCTTTTGCCGGCATAGCCATGGGGGAACCCGAACTTTGAAAACCATTCGTCATGTGGTTCATTAGCACATCGTCCGCCTTACTCAAGCGACCACTTTTATCCGTGAAATCCGGAGCACCTGGAACCGTTCCTTTACCATCACCGCCGTGGCAGGCAATACAGGTTTGAGTGTAAACACCCTCACCGGTTAAGCCCGCAGTCGCTTCAGCGCTGGCGGTTGATGTCGAGGCGCGAACACTTGCTTTTTTAGACGTCGTATTATTGGACGCCTGCAAGAAAGCCAGTATGTCACGAGTATCCTCACCGGTTAAACCCGCACGTACACGCATATGAAACATCGTACTGATCCACTGGTCATCACGTAGCTGTTTCGGATCACGCAGATTGTGACAGCGATTGCAGTTATCAGACCATGTTTTAGCACCTTTAGCCGCGTCACCTGTGGGTGGCCACTCGCCTGCGGCAGAAAAAGCAGACGAACTAACAACGAGCATGCCTGCGGTCGCAATGACGGCATAAATTTGTTTTGTTAATTTTTTCATGAGTTATGTCTCCTTAGAATCCGTAGGCCATTTGAACAAGTACTTTATCTACAGCTGTACTGGCATTATTATCATTACCCTCATAGGCCAGCTTTGCAATCACGCTGCTGGTAAAGATGTAATTAACACCGACTGTATACCGATCTAAGGTATCTTCTGGCGTATTAAATTTACTGGTACGCGCTACAGCCTCCCATTTTGTTGATGGGAAACGGTAAGCTGCCTGAACATAATACGCATCAAAGGTTGCTTTAGGGCCGGAACCGTCAGCTCGGGCACCATAGGTTTGATCAACATATTCACCACGCAGATCAAACCCACCTCGATGCCAGGTAAAGTCAGCACCTATAAAATCCCAATCTCGCTTATTTTCAAATAATGGACCACCATTTGGACCACCTGTTTCATCAAACTCTGCGGCTTTACCTGTAGCCCATGATAACCCCAGATCCAGCTTACTTGAAGGCAGGTAAATACCAAATCGGCCACCGGCATTTTTAGAGCCATCCAGGTCAGCATTAAAACCAGGGGAATGCGGCTCTTCTATTTCAGTTGGGTCAGCAGGGTTCATTTCTGCTGCAACCCCATTACCAGCATAAGCTGCGTAGTTAGCATTGACAGAGCCCATTTTAAAACCACCGCGAACCTGCATACCGACATCAGCAAGAGGCGCAGCGCCTACGTGACCAAAGCCCTGAGGTGCAGAAGGCAATTTGTTAATCCAGGATGGATGCCCGTTCTGACGGAACTGACCAAGCGGGCTCAAAAACTTACCCATGACCAGTGTGGCATAATCATTCATAAAGTAATCTATACTGAAATATTCCATTTCTACGCTGGTTTCGCCGGCCTTATCAACAGTAAAAGCCAGTTCCGCCCCCATCATCACCTGATCCGTGACCTGGTAATGAAAGATAGGTGCAAATGTACCCGCCGAGAAACTGTTTTCACTTGCCGTACCATTAGCACCTTCAATGCTGGCGAAATTAATATCCGCATAGCCGGCCATATGAATTAAGGTATTGGGTGACTTCCACTCTTCTGCCTCTGTAACCTGCTGTTGCAGCTGCTCTACCGTCTGCCATAGTGCTTCTATTTCTTTATCAGCGGCAGCATCCGCTAATAACAGGGAGGGGAATGCGCTGGTGATTGCTAAAGACAATAGCGTCTTTGACAATACATGCCTGGATATACTCATTATGTATTCTCCTAAAGTTTAAGTAATCGTTTATTAAAGCCGTTAAATTGAATGCGATATGCAAACGGAATATGCAGGTAACTGGCGGATTATAAGCTGATAAACTGACAAAAAGCAATTACAGCCTGTTGTCGTTTTTATATCGGCTATATCCATCCATACCTGGTTTCCAGTAACGGCAAAAAAATTTAATTCATAAAAATGCAAAACATTCAGAAAAGTGAAGTTCTGCCCGTTTTTTTTACAACAACCACTACAAAGCTGCTGCAAAAAATGTAAACCATTGACCACAAAATTATTTTATTACTCCGCAAAGCAATAAAGACATTACAACTGGATTATTGGAGGCCTGAGTAAAGGCCCGTAGATATGCTGCGAATAAACCTGCAGCAATGGAGTTGATAATTCAATATGAGAATACTTATTATGATCGTTTGAAAATTCAGCCGGCAAGGCGGCATAAGTAACAAAGTGAAAATCACAGCCACAGTCACAGTCACCGCAATCAGTCTTAAATGAATCATGGCAATCAGCATTATCCATCTGCATTTCTGCTGGGTGCTTGCATATTTTCAATACGGGCGATTGAGCTGCAAAAACTGAAACACTCATTATTGCTGAAATTAATAGCAGAGCCGTTATTTTTCTAATCACTAAAACCATATAAAACAGTGCAGCCATATAAAGAAGTTAATATATTAATATATTAACAAATACAC
>UOFI01000016.1_pt1 | contig 11544 bp, 7 predicted proteins | sample 1988361 | NCBI WGS metagenome assembly UOFI01 (sample SAMEA4712194, study PRJEB27164) | hydrothermal vent metagenome | biome: marine basaltic hydrothermal vent biome; feature: marine hydrothermal vent; material: mineral | place: Pacific Ocean | collected 2011-06-14/2011-07-23 | depth 1689 m
TGGTAAATCATCATTAATCATATTTTGTCCCAAAAGTTTCTTGGCCATGTTCTAAGGAGCTCTGACGCTAGATGATCGATACTCTGCTGCTTAAAATCAGCTTCCGTTTCCTGATCTTCGAGTTCCATATGGCGTTCCGTATATTGATTGATTTGCCGGGCTTTTTTAAATGCCTGATTCTCTCTCATGCTTTGAAGTGTACCATTTTCAGGAACAAGGGCGATCACGACACGACAACCCAGTCCTTGTGCCGCTTTTTCCAGTGTTTTAAGTGAGATAGAGCCCTCCACTTCCCCTTTCTCTATTAAAGCAATTCTAGGTTGACTTAAGCCAATTCGATTTCCGAGTGTTCTGGCGCTCATCCCCAATGCGGTACGTATAGCATTAATCCAGCCAGTGCTAGGTGCAGCCGTAGTGGCCAATGCCTGATAGGGCTGGATTGTCTCATCCAACTGTTTAATATTGAGTGACTTATCCCATTTCATAATATATACCAAATATGTTAACCATTAATTATATGTATTTACAAATATATTATACTAAATATATAACATATTGCAAATAATAACAGATTTAAGTATTTGCTTAATGTAATATATATTGCTTATATTTAGCTTTTATCAGGACAGCCATGCTAATAAATCACAAAGAAAAGCGCGGCGGACACAGCGGGAGGTGCAATGATAATAGGGTGTGGCTTCGAGGGAGACCTGAGCAGAGCGGGGTTTTGGCATAATAATCACTCCTTGATTTTGGGTTATCCTGCAATTTGAAATAATCTACGCTTGTGGGGTTGGTTTGTCAAATATTAGGGTGGGTGTCTGATTAAGAAGGTGCGATACTGAGGGTTATTGGGATTAGAACGAAGGGCAATGATGTGAGTTGATAATTTATTTAACCTGCTGTTTAATCAGCTCCTCATGCGAGCGCCAGTGTGGTTGAACTAAAAACGCATTTACATGGCGAATGGTGACTGTTTTTTTAGTTTCTCTACAGGCTTCAATCAGGCTGGCATAACAGAGATTGCGGCAAAGCCTTAAAATTAACCCTGAGCTGATCGCACGATAAGTCTGGGCTCAGTATAGAGCCTCGAAATAACACATGAGAACGTCGATCTTGTTAGTTGAACGTTTCAGCTCACGCAGAGACATGATAGACTTGTTTATAGGCGCCCTAAAGTATCTCTGGCTCTGTTTCAGGTTCTTCGTCTTCATTATAGTCATCGGGTAAAGAATGTGCAATTCCCTTATGGCAATCAATGCAGGTTTTACCTGTTTGTTCCAGATTTTTATGCTTTCTCGCTGCTCTGCCTTCCTGTTCAGACAAATCCATAGAAACAACATCATGACAGCTACGACATTCCCGTGAATCAGTATCTTCCATGTATTTCCAGACTCTTTTTGCCATAGTCAGACGATGTGTTTCATATTTTTCTTCTGTATCAATAGTGCCAGCAAAATGGTGATATAAGTCTTTTACAGCATATAATTTTGCCAGTATTTTTGCTGCAAAAGGTTTTGGTACATGGCAGTCAGGGCAGGTAGCAACAACACCCGTACGGTTTTTATCGTGAGGTGTATCCTCATATTCAGAAAAATTGGTTTGCATTTCATGACAGGAAATACAAAATTTCTCTGTGTTTGTCTGAGCCAGTGTGGATTCAAAAAAAACTACAGAAAAAATTCCAGTAATGATAAAAAAAAGTGTATATAAATACAGCCCTGGTTTAGATGTTAAGTTAAGTTTACTCATATATTTTTTACTACATAATAGGGTCGGAAAATTATCAATAAATATAAAACAGGTCGCTCAGGAGTTCGTACAAGATTTTGATGTTCCGGGTTTAATGTTTTCGATGAACTTATACGGACTTTAACCTAAAAACATTTCAGAAGTAATACTTTTATACCAGCCTTTGGCAAAAGACGCTTCGCGTCTATGTGTTTTTTTGCTGGCTTTAAGCTCACTCAGACCACCGGAAATTATACTGATTGAACCAGCTTTCAGGCGAAAAACAGAAGCAGAAGAAATAGCATATTTGGGACTTAGTACACTATATACGCTGCTGTTGTATACAGGTTCAGGCATGGTAATGCCGTGCAGTGAGCTAACGATAGAAGCAGCACAAATTTTTGCTTGGCTATTTGCAGCATGGCCAAGTTTTTTCATATCACCCGCAATACAGGCGTCGCCAATCACATAAACTGATCTGGCTTTCATTGATTCAAAACTTGGCTGTTTTACTTCGCACCAGCCGTTTTTATTGCTTAGTCCCGCCTTAATTGCAATAGTACCCGCCTGTTGAGGGGGAATGATATTAATTACATCGCCTTTGTGAGCAGTGCTTCCCGCAAACACCTGCTTATTTTTTGTATCTATACGGGTGATTTTTCCGCCCGCTGTACCCGCCACCCATTCGATCATATCGGGATATAATTTATTCCATGCCTGCTGAAATAGAGCCTGTTCCTCAAAACTGTCAGAGGAGTCCAGTATAAGTATTTTTGATTTAGGTTTGTTTTTCTTTAAATAATAAGCCGCTAAACTGGCTCGTTCATAGGGGGCAGGGGGGGCGCGAAAAGGGCCACCAGGAACGCTAATTATAAATGTTCCGCCGTCTGGCATGGTCTGCAGCTGCTTTGCTAATAGAATTGTCTGTTCGCCAGCCTTCCATGCATGAGGAAAAATAGCTGTAGAAGCAAGGTCGTTATTTTTAATTTTTCCCCAACGGAAAGAAACACCAGGTGACAGCACCACAGAGTCATAGGGTAATTTTTTGCCTGCTGACAGGCTGATTTTTTTTGAGTCTGTATCAATATCAATAACGGTGTCATGCACAACCGTTACATTAGGTTGTGCTGCCAGTTTTGTGTAATTAAATTGAATACTGCTGATTTTTTGCATGCCAGCAATGACTTTATTGCTAAAAGGGCAGGTCACAAAGGTTTTTGCGGGTTCAATTAAAGTGATTTTAAGATTAGGGTCAAATCGGTGTAAATAATTAACGCAGGTTGCACCACCAAAACCGCCACCCACTACTACAATATGTGCCGTTGTGCTTTTACCGGCCTTTACCGAAAATGGAAAAGATGTGGTGCCAGCGATAACAGCAGATGAACCCAATAAGCCTAATAATTTTCTACGCGTAATATCAGTTATCATATAATTCCCATTTTATTTGTTTTTCAGGTTAGAAAAATACTCTGCCAGCAAAGTAATTTCTTCGTCAGTATATGCTTTTGCATGGCGACCCATTATGGTAGAGCGTTCTTCGCCGGTTTTAAATCCATGAAGGCTTTCTGAGATATCTTTTTTTGTTAGTTTACTGAGCTTTGGAATTCGTTTTGCTCCAATACCTTCCCATCCATGGCAGGAAAAGCAGCCTACAGCCAGTAATTCTGCCCGGCTAATATGGGCTGCTGAGCAAAGTAAGGAGTAACCAGTAGAAAACATACCCACTAATAAAATAATTTTCATTTTTTTTAACATATCGTCTTTTCCTTTGTCTTATAATATGCATGGCTTTGTTCTCGAATAATTTAATAATTAAGCTAAAAGGCCTCTAAAATTATTTTAGATTAAGAAAAAAAGCTGAACTGTTTTATTTAACGGTTCAGCTTTTATATTTATTGTCAGATTATTAAGGCTGCTCTAGAATCCAACTTGCATCTGTAAGGTCAGACGGTTGTCATCCTTAATGGCTGTTGGTGTATCAAGCTGTTGCCAGAATTCTACAAAGCCTTTGGCATTTTCCTGAAAATAATAACCAACATTTAAGGTCAGCTCATCATACTGGTCTTTACCGTCATTCTTTTCATAGGAATCATAACGGATTAAAGGTACCCAGGTTGGTTTTCCAGATTTAGTATGAACAGTATGAAATGCCTGCACGCTTATGGCTGCATTATCTTCTTCACCTGGTACAGTCGGGTTATCATCAGTCGCCTGTATATAGCCACCAGAAATTCGTGTGCTTGCCATGTCCATCTGAAAATCAAAACCAGTACGGCTGTAATCGGTTGCGTCTATATTATTAGCTGGGTCTGCTCCTTCTTCACCTGACCAGTGAAGAGCGCCAATCATAATGTTTTCTGTAATATCATAGGCAACGCGAGCTGCAATACCTGATGCATCTACACCTTCTGAACTTTTTGGTGCGCCTGTGTAGGACAGGCTGTAAAACAATTTTTCTACTACACGACCGGTTAAGGTTAGGTTCTGGCGAGCATCCCGTAAACGATCGGCGCTACCAAAACGTTGATCAATTATGCTTGGCCGGCCTCGTGTTAAGCGTAAGGAGTTCCTTAAAAAACTATAAGGGTCGGCTTCAAAAACCTGAGACCAGGAAACCTGTACATTTATTTCGTCGCTATGACGATAAGCCAATGTAGCTGTTGATACTTCTGCAATGAAGTCGTTTTCATCTTCTGCTTCTATCGCCAGAAATCCGGAAAAGTTATCATCAATTGCACCGGATACAAAAACCTCTACTTCCTGGATGGCTCTAAGATTAACATCACCACTGTCTTTTTTATCATAAGGCCGAGCTGTTAAAAAAGTAGAAAACATTGAGCGTAAGCTTTCTACTTCTACTGCTGAGGTAGTGCCCTCTTTTATTTCAGATTCCATACGGTAACCACGTTCTTTAAAGGCGCGCCCCTTTAAATTGAGTTGTGGCCAGGCAGTATGGCAGGAAGAACATTTCTTCTCATATTTTGCGGCGAAAGCAGGAACAGCACTAGCAGACTGCATCCATAAAATTCCTGCAATACCAACAAAAATACTTGTGATGAGATTATGATATTTCATTTTTTAATTCCCCAAAGTTTTATTTTGTTATGCACCTCTATTTAAGTATGGGCGCTAATTTATAGTTTCTATCTGTTTAATTCTGGCTTGCTCTTTAAAACATTGCAAAAAAACAAAATGTGCAGATGAGTCGGAGATAAACATTTTTGGTAATGTAAATTAAATTATAAATTTATAATTCCAAAATTATTTTGATACCCCTATTCGGAGGTTCATTTATGAGTGACTTCACCTCTGTCTGGTTTCTAATAATGTATGAATTTACATTTAATAAGTTGAATTTAACGCTAACCACATCACATTTTTTTGTTAAACATTAACGTTATAACTCATTTAAGGAATATTGGAACTGGAAAATAAATAGTTATGTGACATAAGGTGCCGTCTGTTAAGGCTGCTTCAAAAAACTTAATTAACGACTCTTTGAAATCCCTCAAGTTGAAAAGTAGATAAAACGATTGAGTTTTTCTCTCGAGAGGCTTCATCGCATAATAGAGTATATCAACTACCTTTCTTCCCCACTCTACATCTTTCAAAGGTGGCTGAATCTAAATTATATCAACATAAAGTGATATAAATGTTATTAATTGACTTAAGGGCACCGCTATAAATAATTTTTTTAAATTAAATAGACGAGTACACTAAAAAAGATAAAAACCAACCAAAGAATCCTATCAAAATTCAGATAAATAATTAAATGCCCTGAATTTCAGGCGACAGAAAATATCAACAGGGTATTGATTGTTTTTATTTTGTAGTTTTTAGTTATGTTTTACGGAAAATATTGTTCACAACTTTGTTTGCATATCGTTCGCACATAGCCGAGTTTTTTACAGGCCGGTTTTAATTTTCTGATTGAGCCAACCAGACCCTTAAATGTGCTTTCAAAATGTCGGCTCAGGTATAACCAGTTTTTAGCTTCAACCTAAATTAATCAGTTGGACGCCATAAAGTGTGCCTCTGGGTGTGCCCATGTTGATCATTATGGGACGTAATCAAAAAGAGCGCGAATGGCAAGTCCTTAGTTGACGTGCAGGGATGCACTAATATCGCGGTTGCAGGACGCAAAGAAGCGAAGACGTGCAGGGATGCACTAATATCGCGGTTGCAGGACGCAAAGAAGCGAAGACGTGCAGGGATGCACTAATATCGCGATTGCAGGACGCAAAGGAGTGATGCTTTAGTATAGTCAGGTGTGCAATTTAGGGTGTAGCACCATCACCGAACGGGTGACTTGCACTGAGTGAGAATAACTAACATTCTTAAATACTTACAGTGCATTTGTGCGGTTAACTGATTAATTTAGGTTCAACATCTATAGAATCTATTTTCAAAAAATCTGCTCAGCGTGTTTCAATGCTGAGTATTATCACATGAGTTTTTGAAAGTGATTTTTACCTCCTGCATGATCGTACATGAGGGATAAATTTTTTAGTCACAACGGTCCTTGAGTTAGAAGATCAGGCTGTAGACGGATGTTAGCGGCGATCAGGGTTGGCGTATTAACACCTTTGGTTTCAGCAGTAAAAAATCAAAAAAACGACCTGAAACTATGTCAAGATTTTTTTGCTGAGTAGTTACATGTTAACAAGTATGAATTGCAGATTGAAAATATCATGTTATATGTTATATGTTATATGTTATATGATATATGTCATCTTTAAATGTTAATAATAGAAATTTAATTTTCAATGGGAAAAACTCAATGGAAAAAATGTTTTTGTAAATTCTAACATTCATGCAACTGCGGCGTCTTGTGTAACAAAAGTCACAATGTTTTGGTTTGATTTCGTGAATAAGTTCACGATAATAATGTTGATTTGCGTTCAACCTGTAGATTATAGTTTAAGCACATAAGCTGACAATCAATTAATTTACTAATGCAGCTGTGCTTGACCAGAAATAAAAATTCTGGGGTAGATGGTGTTTTCAACTTTACTGGTGAGCAACGTAACTGAGCGGAATTAATTTGGAGCTAATGGAAGAGGAGAAATTTAAAAATTGATTCTGTGAGGACCCCTTAATTTTAACTGGTTTGATTATCAAACCCATTTTAACTGGTTTGATTATCAAACTCATTAATTATTTGTAAATCCAATTTTAATAACAACAAATAACTAGGGGAACTCATTATGAATATAACATTACTTGTGTCGCCGACAGTTCGTTGGCTTAACTTAATCAGGCGAACCAGCCGTTTATTACTGGCAGCTGGGCTGTTGCTATCCGGCTTTATGCTGGCAGTCGCCCCGGTAACTTCCTACGCAGTGCAAGGCCAATCGGCTGCTACTCAGACCTTTGCTTCAGGCGAAGTTATCGTTCGCTTTAACGACGGCGTGAGTGCCGCTACACAGTCCAGTATTTTAAGTTCAGCGGGTTGCGAGAGCACTGGCAGCTTTAAACTGATATCTAATCTGGTACGGGCAGAGATTACCTCCCACCGTTCGGTTAGAAGCACTGTTGCACGGCTTAATGCCAATGCGAATGTTGCCTATGCAGAGCCAAATTTTATTGTAACGGCTCAGGTTGTTCCCAATGATCCTCAGTTTCCTGATCTGTGGGGGCTGGACAATATAGGCCAGACAGGGGGGACGGCGGACGCAGATATTAATGGTCCAGAAGCCTGGGATGTGCAGACAGGGGCTCGTGTAGTTGTTGCTGTTATTGACACCGGCCTCGATTACAACCATGAAGACATCGTTGGTAATGTGTGGAGCAATCCTGGCGAAATTCCCAATAATGGCATTGATGATGATAATAATGGCTTTATTGATGATGATAAAGGCTGGGACTTTGCTAACAACGACAATGACCCTTTTGATGACAACCTTCATGGTACACACGTTTCCGGTACTATTGCCGCAGTGGGTAATAATGCAATAGGAGTTACTGGTGTTAACTGGTCGGCACAGATTATGCCGTTAAAGTTTCTCAGTGCAAATGGTTCAGGCACCACAGCCGACGCAATCAGTGCCATACAATATGCAATTGCGATGGGAGCCGCTGTATCAAACAATAGTTGGGGGGGGGGGGCATTCAGCCAGGCTCTATATGATGCGATTGCTGAAGCCGGTGCAGCGGGTCAGTTATTCGTTGCCGCAGCAGGCAATGATAGTGCAAATACTGATGTCACTCCAAGCTATCCTGCATCATACGACCTTGATAACATCATTTCTGTCGCGGCAACCGATGATAACGATCTGCTGGCAACATTTTCCAACTATGGTGCTGTTTCAGTTGATCTGGGTGCTCCTGGTGTAGATATACTCAGCACCACGCCTCCTGCTACTGGTGGTGGTGGTGGTGGTGGTGGCCGCATGGGCGGCGGTGGCGCACCGACAACTGGCACCAGCACTTATACCACACTGAGTGGTACCTCAATGGCTGCGCCACACGTCACCGGTGCTGTTGCACTGATACTGTCAAGCAATCCCGCTGCTTCCGCTGCAGAGGTGAAAAACACGATACTGAGTGGGGCTGACCTTATTGCCGCACTGGCCGGAATTACTGTAAGTGGCGGACGCTTAAATGCATTTAATGCGGTTTCTGGTCAGGGAATCAGTATTTCGCCAAATACAGCCACAGTTGTCGTTGCTGACACTGAGCAGTTTACTGCGAGTGGAGGTCAGGGACCTTATACATGGAGTCTAAGTGATACTACTGTTGGTTCCATTGACCCAGCAAGTGGTTTGTTTACAGCCGTTGCGGTGGGTACCACCACCGTGAGTGCGACTGATGACAATGGTGATGTAGGCACATCTGGTACGATTACTGTGGTGGATGTGGCCCCTGTCGTCATTACGCTCACGCCTGCAACAGCTACATTAACGGTAGGCGATAGTCAGCTGTTTGCAGCGGCTGGCGGTACTGCTCCGTATGCATGGACTGTTAGTAATGCCACTGTGGTTTCGGTTAGTACTACAGGCCTGGTAACCGCGTTAGCCGCGGGAACGGCAACGGTTACTGCTACAGATGCAAATGGCGCATCAGGCACAGCAACGGTTACCGTGAGTGCAGCAACCGCTAATATCGTAATCACGCCAAACACGGCTACGGTTTCTACTGGTGGCACACAACAGTTTACAACGAGTGGTGGTGTCGCGCCGTACACCTGGAGTTTGAGTACCGAAGATGCCGGCACAATTAATGCTACTACCGGCCTGTTTACTGCAGGTGAGGAAGCCGCTACAACCACAGTAATCGCCACCGATGCTAATGGTGATACGGGTGAATCTGGTACGATTACAGTTGTCGCTGCTGCTGCACCTCCACCACGACGTGGTATGAGGTAAGCTGCTACATACATACCAATCCAGTTCAATAAAAATGGTACATAGAAAAGGGGGCATTGCCCCCTTTTTTAATGAGACTTTGTAGTGATTTTTTTGAATTTTTATTTCTGTTAGGTGTGTATAAACAGGGATATCTCCGGATCTTAATATCAGATATTAATATGACAGGCATACTAAAAAATATAAAAAAAGATAAAAACTTCACGTCAAAATTCAGATAAACAATTATTTAATGTAGAATTTAATATTTATCGAAGTTTTTTTCAAAATAGTGAAATATCCTGAATTTCAGGCAGAAGAAAATATCGACAGAGCGTTGATTATTTTTATTTTATAGTTTTTGGTTGCGCTTTACGGAAAATATTGTTCACAACTTTGTTTGCATATCGTTCGTACATAGCCGAGTTTTTTACAGGTCTGTTGTAATTTGCTGACTGAGCCTACCAGGCCTTTAAAGGTGCTTTCGAAATTTCGGCTCAGGTATAACCCGTTTTTGGCTTCAACCTAAATTAATCAGTTGGATGCCATAAAGTGTGACTCTGGGAGTGCTCATGTTGATCATTATGGGACGTAATCAAAAAGAGCGCAATGGCAAGTCCTTAGCTGACGTGCAGGGATGCACTAATATCGCAGTTGCAGGATGCAAAGGAGTGATGCTTTAGTATAGTCAGGTGTGCTCCCAGGTGTGCAATTTAGGGTGTAGCACCATCACCGAATGGGCAACTTGCACTGAGTGAAAATAACTAACATTTTCAAATACTTACAGTGTATTTGTGCGGTCAACTGATTAATTCAGGTTCAAGCGTTCTAATATCGGTGACAGACTGGAGTCTATTTTCCCACGCTTACCTATGCGGAGTTGTCGTCCTGTATCTTCTACCAGCTCGATATAGTCGGTCAGCTCAAAGGGTAAACCTTCAGGCATATTATCTCGTGGATTGCCGACAAAGGGATACAGACAGTTAGGTTGTTCTTTATAATCAGAATGGTCAGTATTTAGTAGACTTTGTATACGTAGTTTAATATCTTAATATGACCGGCATACTAAAAAACGGGGCGTGGCGGCATCGAGGGAGACTTGAGCAGGGCGGGTTTTTGGCATAACAATCACTCCTTGATTTTGGGTTATCCTGCAATTGAGAATAATCTACGCTTGTGGGGCTGGCTTGTCAAATGTTAGGATGGGTGTCTGTTTAAGTTCGTTTAAGTTCATGCTATCTTCATTATTTACGGATCTTACTTGAGATGAAATACGACACCCTTCCCAAAGCTCTATATAACCATCAAGGTGTAAAGAAAATTCTTTACCATAACGACTCATGTATTTTACACAAAAAACTGACCGAAAGCTTAGTGGATCAAGAAAAAATATCTATTTCTCACTGTATGGTATTGGTTGTAAAGGGCAGAATAGAGGTAAAAACTAATGAGGGAGAGTGTGTTATTTCCCGCGAAAATGAAATATTATTTATGCCTCGTGATACGTATCTAATATCTGATTTAATAAAAGATAAAAACTGTATAGAATTATTCCTTGTTTTTTTTGGCCATGAAATAGTAGATAAATTTTTAGGCTTAAAAATAAAACAGCATAGAAAACCTTCTGTCTCCACATCGACCATTTGCAAATTGAAGATTAATAAAAAAATTATACATTACTTCGATTCCTTAAAGGATATTTATTTTGATTTAGAAAATGATAAAAATATTTTAGAACTTAAAATTATGGAATTTTTACACTTGGTTTATCTAAATAATAAAACTAAAATTATCGATACTCTTAGCGCATCTGAGAACCAAAAGAAAAAGAGAAGCATTGAGTCCATCATGATGAATAATTACGACAAAAATCTTACAATCACAGATTTCGCTAACCTCAGCGGTCGAAGCTTATCTACGTTTAATCGTGATTTTAGAAGAAAACATGGGGAAACACCAAAACAGTGGCTTATAAAGAAAAAAATAGAAAAAGCCGAGAAGTTACTGTCTGCTGGAATGAATGTTACCAATACTGCCTTAGAAGTTGGGTATAGCAATGTATCTAATTTTATTAAAGCATACAAATCAATTCATGGAGAAACGCCAAAAGCAATGAGAAAAAACAGTCTTTGAACGTAAATAACTACTTTTGACAGTTTATGAGTAGCAGCTTTTTTAGGAAGTTAATATCATGGTGAAGTTAGGCTATAAATATTAACTACTGAATAGGTTCGTAATGAAAAAACAAGTTTTGGTTCTATTGTTTTTGGGGATGAGTGTGGCAAATGCATACGCCCAAAATGTCGAGGAAGTATTAAAAGGTTATATGAAAGCATGGGGTGAACATGACATCCCAAAAATCAGTTCCTTTTATGATAACGACGTTATCTGGTACGACCTGTCGTCTGATGCTACGACAAAAGGAAAAGAAAAAGTAAGCAAAGCAATTACCGATGCATTTATG
>UOFI01000004.1_pt1 | contig 11365 bp, 8 predicted proteins | sample 1988361 | NCBI WGS metagenome assembly UOFI01 (sample SAMEA4712194, study PRJEB27164) | hydrothermal vent metagenome | biome: marine basaltic hydrothermal vent biome; feature: marine hydrothermal vent; material: mineral | place: Pacific Ocean | collected 2011-06-14/2011-07-23 | depth 1689 m
GGTAAGCATACAGACGACAATATTACCCAGTATCTAACCTTTATTTTGAATGACGACATTTACGGCATTAACATTCTAAATATAAAAGAAATCATTGAATACGGACATGTTACCCAGGTTCCGATGATGCCTGATTTTATAGCAGGCGTCATCAATTTGCGCGGCAGTGTGGTGCCCGTAATAGATCTGGCACAACGATTTTCAGAACAGACTTCACAAAGAACCCGTCGCAGCAGTATTTTGATTCTGGAAATTAAATATGAAGATCAGCCAATGGAGATGGGAGTGACGGTTGATGTGGTTAATGAAGTACTTGATATTTTATCGAGCGATATAGAGCCCGCACCTTTATTCGGCACAAAAATCCGCACCGACTTTATCAGCGGCATGGGGAAAATGGATAGTCAGTTACTGGTACTTCTGGATATTGATAACATTCTATCGATTGATGAGCTATCTGCTATAGAAAAAAAGGGTTAAGCAGTGCCTGAATAAAACTTTAACAATCTAAAATAAAACCCTATTGTTTTTAAAATTTTAAGTGCATACGTTTTAAAGCACTGTGTTCGAACAGGCATTATTTACATGGCAGAAATATAAATTTTATTCCATTAAGGGGACATCTAAAAACAGATTGTGTATTTCATACGAATACACCCTTTTCGTATCTTCAGGTAGCAGCTATGTTTCAATTTAAAATCACCAATAATGAATTTAATTTATTCAGGAAATTTATCTATGATTATGCAGGTATTAACCTGAGCGACGAAAAAAAAGCACTGGTTACTTCCCGCCTGAGCAAAAGGCTTCGTCATTATTCACTGGATACTTTTCAGGAATACTTCGATCTGGTGACTGATTCTCCTGCTGCGGGGGAAAAACAGGTAGCAATTGACCTGCTCACAACCAATGAAACCTACTTTTTCAGAGAACCCAAGCATTTCGAATTTTTGCAGACAAAAATTCTTTCTAAATGGCAGGGAAACAAGTCATTTCGGGTATGGAGTGCCGCCTCATCCACCGGCGAGGAAGCCTACAGTATTGCAATGCTGCTGGATGACATACTGACAAGTCGGCCATGGGAAATATTTGGTTCTGATATCAGCAGCCGGGTACTACAAAAAGCACAACAGGGGCATTACCTGCAAAGCCGTATTGATGGAATACCGAAAGCATATTTGAAAAAATACTGCCTTAAAGGTACAGGCACTCATGAGGGCACTCTGCTTATTGATAAAAACCTGAGAAAAAGAGTTACTTTTTCACCGGTAAACCTGAAAAACCCCCTGGGAAATCCAGGCATGTTCGATGTTATATTTTTACGCAATGTACTGATTTATTTTGATATGGAAACTAAACGACATATCATTAAGCAACTGGTAGATAAAATTCAACCCGAAGGGTATTTGTTTGTAGGGCATTCAGAGTCTTTAAAAGGAATTCATGAAGGTCTGGAGTTTATCGCGCCTGCCGTATACCGTAAAATTTAAAGTTATTAATTAACGTGAGATTAATACCTGAAACCCCAAAAGGAGAAACCTGCAATGGCGTTGTCAGTCACTTTATTAATCCGGGCGAATTCTTTTTTTATGAATCTAATTGTCAGATTCACACATTGCTGGGATCATGCATTGCGATTACACTTTGGCACCCCATTCTGAAAATTGGCGGCATGTGTCACTTTGTTCTTCCAGGCTTGAGGTCTCCCGAATATGTAGACCGAGGTGATAATAAACTTAATGGGCGTTATTCAGATGCGGCCATGGCTCTGTTTGAAATAGAAGCACTCAAATATGGCACAAACCTGAGAGAGTATCAGGCAAAAATATTTGGCGGCAGTAATATGCTGACAAATTCCACCTTGAAAGAGGACCAGATGATTGGTACAAAAAACACAGAGGCAGCTATAAAACATCTGACAGAAAGAGACATATCTTTGCTGGTTGCTCATGTTGGAGAAACCGGCTACAGGCGTATTGCTTTTGATGTTGAGAATGGTGATGTGTGGGTAAAGCATGAGCCCTTACAGAAGGTTATTGGCTAACCCGAATGTTTCTGGTTTTTTGAGCCTACCTATGAAATATTCGAGACAAGTGGTTAACTTAAATATAAATTAAGGACATGAATATGAGCATTAGAGTATTTATTGTTGATGATTCTGCAGTAGTGAGAAAAGTACTTACAGAAATGCTCGAAACTATTACGGGCATTGAAGTGATTGGTTCGGCTCAGGACCCTATTTTTGCAAAATCAAAAATGGAGAAAAACTGGCCGGATGTTATTATTCTTGATGTAGAAATGCCTCGTATGGACGGTATTACATTTTTAAAAAATATTATGGCGGAGCGCCCTACACCTGTGGTTATGTGCTCTACATTGACTGAAGATGGCTCCAGAACTTCCCTGCAGGCGCTGAGCATTGGTGCCATTGATGTGGTTGCCAAACCGAAAGCGAACCTTAAGACAACACTGGCTGAAGCATCACATGAACTGGTTACGGCCATTCGCACTGCGGCAAAGGCGAATATGGCAGGTGCAAAACTAAAGCCTATTGCAGCCGTTGCGCCAGCCAGGAAAATAGCGGAAAAATTAACCGCCGATGCAATGCTGAGTAAAGGCACCAGCCGTAATGTCAGAAAAACCGGGGCGATAATTGCGATAGGCGCATCAACCGGTGGTACCCAGGCATTAGAAGCCGTGTTAACCGCACTGCCTGCGCATACGCTGCCCATTCTTATTGTGCAACACATGCCGGAAAAATTTACTCGTACATTTGCAAATAGGCTGAATGAACTGTGTAAAGTAGATGTTAAAGAAGCGGTAGACAATGATGCCCTGCTTCCAGGTCGTGTTTTAATTGCCCCGGGGGGTAAACATATGATGCTACAGACGACACAGTTTGGAGCATCTGTGCAGGTGAAGGATGGCCCCCTGGTGAGTCGCCATAAGCCGTCTGTTGATGTACTGTTCCGTTCAGTTTCAAAGTATGCAGGGAGTAATGCTCTGGGAATTATTATGACCGGAATGGGAGATGACGGGGCCAGAGGCCTTAAGGAAATGCATGATGTCGGTGCTAAAACCATCGCACAGAATGAGGCCAGCTGTGTGGTTTATGGAATGCCACAGGAAGCAGTCAAACGCGGCGCTATCGACTTTGAAATAGACCTTAATGAAATTCCGGCGATGATAGTCGCTCATAAATAGGCCCCGAACACCGATATTTTAAAAAATCAGTATCAGGCACTCGACTTGCATCCTCTGATGCCGCTGTATATGCAAGGAACAAAAAAATAAACGCCTGATATTGCATTTCACCCAATAACAATGGTTACCCCCCCGTTCAGGGTACTTAACTCAAATATTTCATGGGTACGCTCAAAAGCCCATGAAATGACCGGATCAAAGCCGAATAAATCACCTGCTTTTCAATTTTTTTGCACAACCGGCCTATGTGTTCTATATTATATGTATACCCCTCAGAATACCTCTAACTTACCTGATGCGAAAAACTCAAAATGCACTTCTATGCCGAGTTATCTACAGGACGCCTATCTCTTTAACAATGATGTCTGATCAGGATCAAACTGAGAATTTTTCAGGAAGTCACAGCTTTAAATTAAGGGCCTGGTAATAAAATGAGCAGCATTCTGACCACAACAGCCTGTTGGCTACTGGTTATTTACCTGGCGTTACTTCCCTGCCTTGCACAGGCCGAAAAAGATTTATTTATTTTTCCGGAATTACGCACTCTGCGCATAAATTCTGATAATTCAGATTTTTCTGACACCTATGCAACGATCGACTTCTTTGGCTCTGTACGTTACGATCAATTCAGATTTTTAGGCGAAATTTTTCTCACTGAAGACGGTATTGAAGCTGAACGATTCCAGCTCGGCTATGATTTCTCGGCGCTCTCAACCGCCTGGCTGGGCCGCTTTCATAACCCGCTGGGTTACTGGAACACCCAGTACCACCACGGAACCTATTTACAAACATCCATTAGTCGGCCCGAAATTGCCAAGTTTGAACACAATGGTGGCCTGTTCCCCAGCCATGTGAGCGGTGTTTTACTGGAAACGGGTCATGACATTAACAATGATGGTGCACTGGATTTTTCATTTGCGGCAGGTACCAGCCCTGAATTACGCATGGGCAATGATCAAAGCACAAGTGGGCTGGTATTACACCCCAGGGAATTATTCAGCACTGGAAAAGGCAATCACAAACTCAGTCTCACTGCCCGCATCATTTATCGACCTGAATCTGTCCAGAATAACCAGTTAGGTTTTTTTGCCAGTCAGGCCAATATTAAGGTCAGCGATTCCAGCATTGAAACCATTGACCTGAAAATAGCCGGTCTGTTTGCTTACTGGCAAGCTCAAAACCTTAATTTTTACGGCTCATTGTTTTATTCCCGAGACAATGTTAATTCAGCCAACGCTACTGACAAGGGCTCATTTACCAGCGGCTATATGCAGCTGGATTATCTGTTCTCCAGTGACTGGACCGTATTTGCTCGGGTAGAAAACACCTCAGGCGAGAAGACAGACCCCTACCTGGCTTTAATGTCTAATTTTTCACCTGAAGCACAGGTTACGGGGCTGCGCTGGGATATCACTCGTCAACAGGCTATAAAATTTGAAATTTCACGCAAGCATACAGGCACTGAGGAGCCTGTTACCACAATACTTAACTGGGCTGCCATATTCCCATGACCTGTCGCAGCCCCTTAAGTTTTTTTGTATTATTGCTCATTATAAATTTTGCGGCAACGCCGGCACTTGCTCATGAAAGCAGATACCCGGCGCTGGTTCTGGTTACAGCAGGCGCTCAGCCCGTTAAAAGACTGTCGCCGACTCAATTTCGAAAATTATTTCTTAATCTTCCTGTTGTCTCAGGCAAGCAACAGCTGGTACCTTTAATTTATACTTCTGACCGTTTTCTATATGAAATATTTTTACAGAAAGTGATTTACATGTCTGAGAGAAATTATGAGCGCATGCTTGTTTCAAAAACATTTCGTACAGGACGCCCCAGGCCGGGCAAATTCTCAAGCCGTGAAAAACTTGTTAAGGCGCTTTTATCAACACCCGGTTCAATCAGTTTTATGTGGCGAGATACAGCTGAAAAAGAAAAACAGCTGCGCATTATACAAACACTGTGGGAAGAAAAACATTGATTAAATCTTATTTTTTCACATTAACAGGGCGTTTTACATTATCGGCATTTATTATGCATCTGCTTATGATTCCTTTATTATTTGCCGGTGTTTTTTATCTGGTGGAAAGCAATTACCGCAATAATTTTGTTAACCAGGTACGTAATGATGCACTGATTCTCGCATCTTTTAGCGACCATACGAATAAATATGCCTTACAGTATCAGAAAAAAATTATTGAAGATGCTATTGCGGGAGGCCGCCTGTTAGCCGCTCGAATAGTCGATGAAAATAACCAGGTATTAAGCACCTGGGGTGACGATCTGCCATTAAAAAAACACGTTGAAGATTTCTTTTTTGGTGAACACGACGACACGGTATTTAATATTATCGTGCCCCGTTATAATACTGATTACATTCTTCGGGGCGAACTGATTCTGAGCTATGATGAAAAACCGACACAGGAACAGATTTCTCAGGCATACCACTATGGCGCTTACTTGACCATTGCCTATATTGGCATCACATTCACATTAACCATATTATTAGGCCGACAGGTAACCAGTCCCATCAGGCAGCTACAGAAAGACTCTAACGAGATTTCAAAAGGTCATTATGACACCCCCCTGCATGTAAACACCCCTATTCAGGACATTAAGCAACTGGCTGAAACACTCGAGTATATGCGTCATGAACTGGTCGAGAAAAACAGTGCATTACACTACCAGACCATGCACGATCATTTAACCGGGCTCCCTAACAGGCCGTTATTACACCAGCGTATTGCCGTCGCCATATCTGAAAAACGTCAAAACGAAAAAGGAGTTGCTCTGCTCTTGATTGATCTGGATCGCTTTAAGGAAATCAATGATACCCTGGGGCATCAGACAGGAGATGAAGTACTTAAAGCAGCGGCCCTGCGTTTACGCTCATGTGTACGAGAATCTGATACCGCTGCACGGCTGGGGGGCGATGAGTTTGCTGTCCTTTTACCTCAAGTGACCCGGGATAAAGCCATGGAAATCGCACAGATAATATCCGCTCAATTGCAGCAACCCTCAAATATTAATGATACGACGCTGCAGGTGGGCGCCAGTATTGGCGTTGCCCTGTACCCGGAGCACGCAACAAAAATTACCGGCTTGCTGCATTACGCCGATATTGCTATGTATGCCAGCAAACACAAACGCCAGGGTGGTGTGACTTTATACAGTAAGTCACTTGAGAGCAGTGCCTCTACCTGAGGGGCATGCCCATAATCCTGAATTAATCACGTATCATACCCCAGGTTTGGCGACAGCCAGCGCTCCGCCTCTGCCAGGGTCATGCCTTTGCGCTTTGCATAGTCTTCTACCTGATCACGGTTGATTTTTGCCACCGCATAATATTTTGATTCCGGGTTACTAAAGTACCAGCCACTCACTGAAGCGGCCGGTAACATGGCAAAACTTTCGGTGATGGTAATGCCGGCATTTTTATCGGCTTTAATTAACGCCCAGAGTTTGGCTTTTTCGGTGTGATCCGGACAGGCAGGATAGCCCGGGGCCGGCCTGATACCTTTATATTCCTCGGCAATTAATGCGGCATTATCCAGATTTTCATCTTTAGCATAGGCCCAGTACTCTGTGCGCACCCGTTTATGCATCACTTCTGCAAAAGCTTCTGCCAACCTGTCTGCCAGCACTTTAAGCATAATTGCCTGATAGTCATCGTGATCATCTTCAAAACGTTTTACATGTTCTTCTATGCCAATGCCAGTGGTTACTGCAAAGCTGCCAATATGGTCATTTAATTTACTTTCTCCAGGCGCTATAAAATCACTTAAGCAGTAATTGGGTCGCCCGGGAGGTTGCTGCGTTTGCTGGCGTAAGAAGTTAAGCGTTGTGAGCACTTCGCTGCGACTGTCATCGGTGTAAATTTCAACGTCATCATGATTAACACTATTCGCCGGAAAAATACCCACAACCGCTTTTGCCTGCAACCATTTTTCATTAATGATTTTATCCAGCATGGCCAGTGCATCTTTAAATAGCTTTGTTGCTTCTTCGCCTTTGTCTGCATCGGTCAAAATTTTCGGGTATCGGCCTTTTAGTTCCCAGGCAAAGAAAAACGGTGTCCAGTCAATATACTCTTTCAGCTCTTCTAACGGGTAGTCGTCAAATACTTTTATCCCGGTAAATTCCGGCTTGCCAATATCACTGCTAGCCCAGTCAATTTTAACTTTATTAGCCCGTGCAGCCTCGATACTGGCCCAGTTTGTTTTTTTACGCCGGCCCGCATGGTTAATGCGCACCTGCTCGTAATCTTTGCGCAGTTCTTTTACAAAATTTTCTTTTAAATCCTGAGAAATTAAACTTTGCGCAACACCCACTGCCCTTGATGCGTCTTTTACCCACACTGTCGGGCCCTCATAGTTCTGTTCTATTTTCACCGCAGTATGGGCTTTTGATGTGGTGGCCCCGCCGATCATTACCGGTATATCCATTTTAAGTCGCTGCAACTCTTTTGCCATGTGCACCATTTCATCCAGTGATGGCGTAATTAAGCCACTTAAACCAATGATATCGACTTTTTCTTCTCTGGCTTTTTCCAGTATCTGATTGGCGGGCACCATCACCCCCATATCAACCACTTCAAAATTATTACATTGTAAAACCACACCGACGATATTTTTGCCGATATCGTGCACATCCCCTTTCACCGTGGCCATTAATATTTTGCCATTGGAGCGCGACTTACCACCTTTTTCGGCTTCTATAAACGGGATAAGATAGGCGACGGCTTTTTTCATTACCCGCGCGGATTTAACCACCTGGGGTAAAAACATTTTACCATCACCAAATAAATCACCCACCACATTCATGCCCTGCATCAGCGGACCTTCTATTACCTGTATCGGACGATCAAAGCTTAAGCGGGCTTCTTCGGTGTCTTCTTCGACGAAGGCATCTATGCCTTTTATTAATGCATGTTCAATTCGTTTGGCAACGCTCTGTTCACGCCACTCCAGATTATCTTCTTTTTTACCGCTGCTGCCATCGCCACGATATTTTTCGGCTATGTCCAGCAGGCGTTCAGTAGAGTCTTCACGTCGATTAAGCACCACGTCTTCTACATGCTCGCGCAGTTCCTCGGGCAGGTCGTCATACACCGCCAGCTGGCCGGCATTCACTATGCCCATATCCATGCCGGCTTTTATGGCATGGTATAAAAATACCGCGTGTATGGCTTCGCGTACCGGGTTATTGCCACGAAATGAAAACGATACATTGGAAACGCCACCTGAGATCATGGCATGGGGACAGGCTTTTTTAATCGCGGCGGTGGCTTCAATAAAATCCAGGCCATAATTATTGTGCTCTTCTATGCCCGTGGCAACCGCAAATATATTCGGGTCAAATATAATATCTTCCGCTGGAAAACCCACTTTTTCGGTGAGCAGCTTATAAGCGCGGATGCATATTTCTATTTTGCGATCTCGGGTATCCGCCTGGCCGGTTTCATCAAAGGCCATCACAATGGCCGCAGCACCATAGCGACGAATTAACCGGGCATGCTCAAGAAAGGAGTCTTCGCCTTCTTTCATACTGATGGAGTTAACAATGCCCTTGCCCTGAATGCACTTCAGGCCGGCTTCAATAATGTGCCATTTTGATGAGTCGATCATAACCGGCACTCGGGATATATCCGGTTCGGATGCAATCAGGTTAAGGAAAGTCACCATGGCCTGCTCACCATCGAGCATGCCTTCATCCATATTGATATCGATGATTTGTGCACCGTTTTCCACCTGCTCACGGGCGACATCCAGCGCGGTTTCATACTCTTCTTCAAGTATCAGACGTTTGAATCGGGCCGAGCCGGTAACATTGGTACGCTCCCCCACGTTCACAAACAGGGAGTCTTTATTGATATTAAGAGGTTCCAGCCCGCTGAGACGACACTCGGCTTTAACTTGCGGAATTTTTCTGGGAGGGTGTTTACCTACCGCTTCGGCAATGGCTTTTATATGTGCTGGGGTCGTACCACAGCAACCACCGATAATATTTAAAAAGCCAGAACTAGCCCATTCTTCAATGCCCGCGGCCATATCTTCAGGGCTTTCATCATATTCACCAAACTCATTTGGCAGACCGGCATTGGGGTGTGCATTGATGCAGCAATCGACAATGCCGGACATTTCAGCCACGTACTGACGCAACTCATCGGCACCCAACGCACAGTTAAAACCAAAGCTGATGGGGTCGACATGGCGCATGGAGTTCCAGAAAGCCTGCGCGGTCTGCCCCGACAGGGTTCTGCCCGAGGCATCGGTGATGGTGCCGGAAATCATTACCGGTCGTTTTATGCTGTACTCATCAAAGTATTTCATTACCGCAAAAATGGCGGCCTTGGCGTTTAATGAATCAAATACGGTTTCAATTAACAGGATATCCGAACCACCGTCCACCAGCCCGCGGGTCGCTTCAAAATAGGCTTCAACCAGCTGATCAAAAGTGACATTACGGAAACCGGGGTTGTTTACATCCGGTGATATAGTGGCGGTGCGGTTGGTTGGGCCCAACACACCGGCGACAAATCTGGGCCGATCAGCGGTTTCAACAGCATCCGCTGCCTGACGCGCGACTTTTGCGCCCTCCAGGTTCAGCTCATAGGCCAGCTCTTGCATTGAATAATCGGCCATCGCAATGGTCGTGCCATTAAAGGTATTGGTTTCCACAATATCGGCACCGGCCTCAAGGTAGGCGGTGTGAATATCGCGAATAATTTGTGGCTGAGTGAGGGTGAGCAGGTCATTGTTACCCTTTAAATCTGAAGGCCAGTCGGCAAAACGCTCACCTCTGTAATCTGCCTCTTCCAGCTTATAGCTCTGAATCATGGTACCCATACCACCATCCAGAATCAGTATTCGCTGTTGCAGGGCCTGTTCTAACTGTGCTGTTTTATGTTCAGATCGAGTATTACGACTCATTTTTATAACCGGTAATGACCAAAGCCGCGCATTATATCATTGTTAAACAGATAAATGCGCGGCTGTAATATACGCCAGACATTGCCTGGCGAGGCACATTCAATATATAGCATAAAAAGCACGGCCTTAAAAAACACCCTGTTAAATTAACAGAGCGCATTATTTTAAGTTTTTATCACTTTTATACTCTGTAACGATCATTTACACCCTGCTTAACACGCTTCCAGGAGCATACTTTTGGGTATCAACGGATTTTTCCAGGTTTAAGGTTTAATAATATGAAAAGAACGCCGCTTTATTTCAGCATTCATATTGCGTTCTTCCTGTCGCTTTTTCTCCCGTACTTCCTCGCGCTGCTCCGCGGTGTGCAACCGGTCAGATTCTGAAAGAGTATGTATAACCGCAAAAATAAGCTCTTCATAATCCAGCGTTAAAGGGTTGTTAATCCGTTTAAAACCGCCACTGGCATCAATGACCTGACGCCAGCCGTGAATGGAGTGACGCACATATAAAAGCGCATGATTTAAACCGTGCTTATTTTTAAATTCGATATATGCAGCGTGTAAGCGCCTGCTAAGCTGGCTATTACTGGCCTGAAATGTCACAGGCTCCAAATTGTCGCTAATTAACTGATATTCATTCATTTTAAGCCTTTTTATAGTCTAAGCCTGACCTCAGGTAATATAAAATGCCTGGCAAACCGGTTTATCTAAAAATGGACAGCTCAAAGAAAAACAGCACTATGAGCAACAGTGTAAATTAAAGACGATGGTCGAACAGAGAAGCCCCACTATCAAGAAAACCCTATGCGGGTGATAACTATCAGTATAAATGCCATTGTAAGATAACATAATGCCTATTGGTTTATTATAAACAACCTTAACAACTGCTTTTACGTTTAAACCTTTCCGGCTCTAAATCATATTCTTCCCAGGCCTGCGGTTCCCTGTGGCTTGAGTAAGGCTCACCCGGGCCTTCTTTCGCCGCCTGTTTAATCTGCTGTTGTACGGCCTCACTGTATTCAATCGTGCAACTGGCGACAATCTGTTCAGCTAACTGGTTAAAGGCTTTAACCAGTTTTTCGGAGGGGTAGCCAGGGTCATCGAACTGGAAGCTCAGAAAATGCTCTTTTGTAAGCGGAATGCTCCAGATGATTTTCCCCCCTCCCTTCAGTCTGACTTTACTGATAAAATACCCCACCCAGTCGAGGCCATTAAACGCTTTAATTCTCCAGT
>UOFI01000196.1_pt1 | contig 11359 bp, 10 predicted proteins | sample 1988361 | NCBI WGS metagenome assembly UOFI01 (sample SAMEA4712194, study PRJEB27164) | hydrothermal vent metagenome | biome: marine basaltic hydrothermal vent biome; feature: marine hydrothermal vent; material: mineral | place: Pacific Ocean | collected 2011-06-14/2011-07-23 | depth 1689 m
TGCCGGGTAATGACACACCGGAAACCGATGCCCTTGAGATACGCGACCGGCTGGAGCATGAGGTTGATTTAATTATTGATGGTGGAAACTGTGGTTATGAGGCGACTACGGTTATCAATCTGGTAGAAATCCCGCCACAGGTGATGCGTCAAGGTAAGGGCACAGAACATGGTTTGGATTAAGCTCAGAAATATTAGTGAGGTAAGGGTACAGAACATGGTTTGGATTAAATCCAGGGGGAGGCGTTTCAGTGAGCTCAGTTGAAACCCTGTTGCTGGCCATCGGCCCTATATTGCTGGCCGTGAGCCTGCATGAAGCTGCCCACGGCCTGGTTGCCAACTGGTTGGGGGACTCTACGGCAAAAGACCTGGGGCGGCTGACCGCAAACCCCATTAAACATATCGACCCGATTGGCACTATTGTGGTGCCCCTGATACTGGTGGTTACCGTGGGTATGCCTTTTGGCTGGGCAAAGCCGGTGCCGGTTAATCCCGCTCGTTTTAAAAATCCATTGAAAGACATGGCACTGGTGGCGTTAGCCGGGCCGGTGGCCAATTTTATTATGGCGGTGCTATGGGTGATGTTTTTAGTGGGGGTGGTTAAACTCACGTCTAATAGCGCATTGAGCACCGGGTTAAAAGCCATGGCTGTGTTTGGTATCCAGATTAATGTGGTATTAATGGTATTAAATCTGCTGCCTGTACCACCGCTGGATGGTGGGCGAATTGTCACAGGTGTTTTGCCTGCTAATATTGCAATGTTGTTTATCCGCTTTGAGCGGTTGGGTATGGTGCTGGTTATTTTGCTTTTAGTTAGTGGATATCTGGGTACAATACTCCAGCCACTGGTAAGCGGTTTCCAGCTAAGGCTCTATTCTATATTCGGTTTAATGTAGTCGTTATGTTTTGGCTAATTTCATGGTTAAGTTAATGTATCTTAAGGAGATATTTTGAGTTCTGTTCCAACGCAACATCAGCGCGTATTATCCGGCATGCGCCCCACGGGGCTTTTACACCTGGGGCATTACCACGGGGTGCTAAAAAACTGGATTAGTTTGCAGCATGAATATGAGTGTTTTTTCTTTGTTGCCGACTGGCATGCACTGACAACACACTATGACGACCCGCGTATTATTGCTGAAAGCACCCATGATATGGTGATTGACTGGCTCGCTGCAGGCGTAAGCCCCGGTTCGGCTAAAATTTTTGTACAGTCGCGCATACCGGAACATGCCGAGTTGCATTTGTTGCTTTCGATGATTACACCACTGGGCTGGTTGGAGCGGGTGCCCACATACAAAGATCAACAGGAAGCACTAAAAGAAAAAGACCTGGCAACCTACGGGTTTCTGGGATACCCGTTACTGCAATCAGCTGACATACTGGTCTACAAAGCCGGGCAGGTGCCGGTAGGAGAGGATCAGGTGGCGCATGTTGAGTTAACACGTGAAGTGGCCCGCCGATTTAATCACCTCTATGGCCGTGAGCCGGGCTTTGAAGACAAGGCAGAGGCGGCGATTAAAAAAATGGGAAAAAAAGATGCCAAGCTCTACCGGGATTTGCGTAAACGCTATACCGAGCAGGGCGATCAGCAGGCACTGGATGTGGCTCAGGCGTTACTGGAGTCGCAGCAGAACATCTCACTGGGTGATCGGGAGCGTTTATTTGGTTTTCTGGAAGGTTCGGGTAAAATCATACTGCCAGAGCCCCAGGCGCTGTTAACACCGGCATCTAAAATGCCGGGGCTGGATGGGCAGAAAATGTCCAAGTCTTATCGCAATACCATTTCATTGCGTGAAGATCCGGATATGATTGCTAAAAAAGTACGCACCATGCCAACGGATACCAATCGGGTGCGGCGAACCGATCCGGGTGACCCCGCACGTTGCCCTGTGTGGCAGTTACATGATGTTTATTCTGATAATGAAACAAAAGAATGGGTAAAAGAAGGCTGCACTACGGCGGGAATTGGCTGTGTAGAGTGTAAACAGCCGATAATCGATGCAATGATTGCCGAACTAAAGCCAATGCGTGACCGGGCTAAAGAGTACCTGAGTGACCCTTCAGCGGTGCAGGCGATTATTGATGATGGCTGCGAGGCCGCCAGAGATGTTGCTCGTGTTACACTGGATGAAGTACGTAAAGTGATGTGCCTTAGTCGATAATGACTGGTAGATACAGGTAAAAATGCAAATGAGTCAGGCTGATAACAATACCTCAGAAGATAGCAAAGTGGCGCAACAGGAGAAGGCTGAAAGTGCCTCGCCAGAAACTGCGGCGAATGAAATGCCGTCTCAGGGGGAAATGCCCTTTGCTGTAATTCAGGGCGAGCCGCTGGCTGTATTGCCGGAAGACCTGTATATACCGCCGGATGCGCTGGAAGTGTTTCTGGAGGCTTTTGAAGGCCCGCTGGACCTGCTGCTGTACCTCATTAAACGTCAGAATCTGGACGTGCTGGACATACCCATTGCGAATATTACTCTGCAATATATGCAGTATATCGATATGATGGAAAATATGCGCCTGGAGCTGGCGGCAGAATACCTGCTGATGGCGGCGATGCTGGCTGAAATTAAATCTCGTATGCTATTGCCCCGGCCCGAAGCAGAAGATGAAGAAGAAGACCCCAGGGCCGAGCTGGTCAGGCGTTTACAGGAATATGAGCGTTTTAAGCAGGCGGCGGAAAACCTCGATGAAATACCCCGGCGGGAGCGGGATATCTGGATAGCCAAAGCGGAGCCACCACCACTGGAGCTGACGCGACCGGAGCCGGATGTGGATTTACATGAGCTACTAGCAGCCTTTAAAGACATACTTAACCGCGCAGACATTAATACGAATCACATCATACAGCGTGAAACGCTCTCCATTCGTGAAAAAATGGCCAATGTACTGGCGGCAATTTCTACTGATGGCTTCACCGATTTTACCAGTCTGTTTAAGCTTGAAGAAGGTCGTAGAGGCATAGTGGTTACCTTTATGGCGATACTGGAGTTATTGAAAGAAGCTATGATCGATATGGTCCAGTCGGAGCCCTTCACGCCTATATATATAAAGGCCTCCGGTGGCTCCCGCTTGCCTGATGATGTGAAACCGGATGAGTAAACAGAACACCACCACCTGAAAAGTAACTCAGAAAATAACCTATGCAAATTGAGCAATTAAAAAATATACTAGAAGCGATCCTGTTAACAGCTGACCAGCCAATGGACATGCGCAAACTTGGGGCCCTGTTTGAAGCGGATGAAGAGCGCCCTACGAGTGACAGCATATTGCAGGCACTGCAGAACCTGCAGGCAGACTACCAGGGCCGGGGTATTGAGCTTAAAGAAGTGGCCAGTGGCTACCGCATGCAGGTAAACACAGAGTGTGCCACCTGGGTTGCACGTATGTGGGAAGAAAAACCGCCACGCTACTCACGGGCGCTGCTGGAAACCCTGGTGCTAATTGCCTATCGTCAGCCGATTACACGGGGTGAAATAGAAGAAATTCGAGGTGTCAGTGTCAGCTCGCATATTATTAAAACCCTGTCTGAACGTGAATGGGTGAGGGTGCTGGGCCATAAAGATGTACCGGGTCGGCCTTCAATGTATGGCACTACCCGTGATTTCCTCGATTATTTTAATCTGAAAAACCTTGATGAGCTGCCCAGTCTGGCGGATATAACGGACCTTGATAAACTTCACCCTGAACTGGCATTTGATCAGGAAGTGGCTGCGGCGGGTGAAACAGACGAAAATAGCGAAAATAAAGCCGAAATTTCAATAAATCCCGATGATGGCAGTGAACAGGGTGTCAGCAATGAGGCAGATAAGGAGGCTGAAGAGCCTGCTGATACTGATCTTCGGGCAGAGGTGCCGGGTGAATCTGTTAATGAGGAACCTGTTAGCGAGGCAGAAGAAAATGCAGAAAACAGGCAGAAAATCCCGCCAGATGCCGCTTCAGAGAAAACAGAAGAACCCGTTACAGAGTAAATATATTGCATTCTTTATTTTTTTGCGGGTAAGTCGTTGATGACGGAGAATAGGCCAGTTGTCGTAAAGCCTGACCGTTCAGCCTGTGGAAATTGAAAAAAGAGCCTTTTTGTAGTATAAACTGAATAAGTATTTGTTCGTCTGGAGTATTGTTATGGGCGTTTTATCCGTTCAAAATGAAGCAATTCAAGGAATTCAGCGCGGTCTCGATAGTATGCGTAAAAACGCATCTGAAATCGCCAGTGCTGATCAACTGAATAAAGCCGGTCAGGAGACTGATCTTGAAGGCGCACTGGTGGGTTTAATGCAGAGCAAAACACAGGTGCAGGCGTCAGCTAAAGTTGTCTCTGCAGTGGATAATGTGCTTGGCTCAATAATCGATATCAGAGCCTGATAAGTCAGCACAGCACACAGTAAACCCCGTCTTGTCGGGTGATATATGATAGCAACCAGCACACAGAATATCCAAAGCAGTACCCCGTCACCCGTTGTGAGTTCTCAACGGGGAGCTGGCGCAGTACGCACCTCTGAAACATCAAAAGCAGAAGAAAAAAAAGCACAGCAGGCCCAGAAACAGCAGGATGACGTGGTTGTTCGACAGCTGCGTGCCCGTGATCGAGAGGTCAGAGCTCATGAGTCGGCTCATGTGTCGGCCGGTGGTAGTCTGGTGCGAAGTGGCCCCAGCTTTACTCTGCAGAAAGGCCCGGATGGTCGCTCCTATGCGATTGGCGGCGAAGTGCAGCTGGATGTATCAGAGGCAAAAGACCCTGAAGCCACAGTGATTAAATCACAGAGGGTGCGGGCTGCTGCTCTGGCGCCTGCTCAGCCCTCGGCGCAGGATTTTAAAGTTGCAGGCAGTGCCAGTCAGATGGCTGCACGGGCACGGCTGGACATTGCCATAGAGCGCAGGAGCGAAGTGCAGGCCACGCTAGAGTCTGCAGAGTCAGAAGAAGAGGCCGGGATTGATACAGATGAAAGCGGGAGCGAAACCACCGTAAACGCATCAGGAAACACATCTAACAACGCCGCTTCTTCTGGTGATACCTCCTCAGGTGATAATGCTTCAGGTAATAACGCGTCTGGAGGTGATTTCTCAGGGAATACTTCTCAGTCTAATACAGCCACCTCATTTTCCGCAACGTCCGCTGGCGCAGCATCGTCACTGCAAAGCAATGATGCTCCACCTGCTGCCATCAGTGCATTTATGGCAACGGCTCAATCAGAGCCGCGCCCGGCTCAAATTAATCAGTTTGTCTGACACTCTTTTTTGTATTTGAAAGTGCCTGTTTAACTTTTTTATCGCTAAACCTGAATTTAATAACAAGTAGACACTTTTGTAAATTATTTGTATTCTTAATAAATAAGTAACTGTACCTGTAAGTGTGTTAAAACATAATTCTAAACTAATACAGAGAGCTGCTTCTCCGCCTTTTTCTATGGCAGTGTGCTCCTTTAATGCATAATGTAAATTTCTATTCTTAATTTTTTTTAAAAGTGTATTGTATTCAGAATATTACGGGTTGTGCCTGATTCTATTTTTATACTGCCAGTCTGCATGTTTCTGATGGGGTAAAATTTATAATGACCAGGGAGGTGCGTTATGAGCTTTAGCTAAAAATTTTCTTCAAACAGAAAAATAATTTTTCTGAAATTAATTTTAAATTTATAATAAGTAACAGGTGCACCGGTCTCGTGCTAATGCATGTTATTTGTGTGCAGCGTATGTTAATTTTTATTGAAACCTTGCTTGATTTTTATAAAGCTGTTTATTGTATGGCTGATTTCCTGTCGCATATATTTTGTCAGCTGTTTTTTCCGGGCCTTTCCGGTTAACAGAATTTCAGCTCAAAAATAAAGAACTATCCTGACACAAGGGGCATCAGTTGAATAAGCCTAGAAAATCACAGTATGTGTTTCGTGTTGCTAACCTGAATACCTCAGGTTGTTATTGTTAAAAAACCAAGGAGAGATGTTATGAGCAATATATGGGTGTGTAAATTTGATGGTACGATTCAGTGTGATAAAAACGCGAAAGAAATTCCACTGCAAGAAATGCGAGAAAATCTCGAAAAAATTATCGGCAAAGATAATGTTTTGTGTATGGAAAAACGTTCACAGATCATGATCCAGGTGTGTGGAATGCCAACCGGGCAGATGAATGCATATGAGATTACAGAAGAAGGCTCCTCTATACTCAATCGAGGGTTTACAGGTCGCCAGGGCTTTAACCCTTGCCTGTCGTCCAAAAGCGATGAGGCTGAAGAAAAAGCAAATATAGGGCAGATAATTAGCGCATGTGCGAGTGAAAACCCGGTGACTATTAAAGAGTTAACAGGACATCTGCTCAGGGTGTATACAACAGGGGATATACTTACAATGGACTGGCAACCCGACCGAGCTAATATTGAAGTGGGTGAAGACAGAAAAATCATTGATGTGTGGTTCGGCTAAGCAGAAGATTGAGCGAATATTTTATTTTTTGCGTATTTGTAAATGAACATATGAATGAAAGGAGGCCTGCCTTTCAGGGGTGCTGTAAATGCACTCCTGTAGGTATCCCCTGATGCATTCCGGGGTACATTTCTGGGTGTATTCCCGGTGGTCAGGTGGTAGCGGTGCCTGGCTGTCAGCAAGGCTGCAAAATCAAAAGGTACACACTGTATTTTTGCAGATCACTCAAAAGGCCTGTCCCTGTATAGTTGCGCCAAGGGCATCAGTAAGACTGTTATGAGCCATATGTGTTTTAAATTAGTCATGTTACGTTCCTTAGTCGCTTGTTGAAAATAATTGATTAGCCTAACGCCTGCTTCATCGGCTGCCGTGAGTGGCGCGGACTTTGCGTTTTTTTGCGAAAGACGTGACGCTTACGGTAGCGGGTAGTCCGCGTGCAAGCACTTAGGCCTATTGAATCTGGTTTTTGTACACTTTCCCGTCTTTCATGATCAGGTCGAAGTTTTCGAGCGGATTTGCCACCAGGTTCAGGTCTTCAAGCGGGTTACCGTTGACCAGAATAAGGTCGGCATAGGCTCCTTCTTTTATAACCCCGAGCGGGCCCTGAAGATAGGGGTTACGCGGGCCAGAAAGTGCGAGTAGTTCACCTGCTGTTGATGTGGCCTGGCGGAGCACTTCGACGGGTGTGTACCATCTACCAAGTTTGGCAAGCTGTTTGCCTTGCTTTTCAGCGAGTGCGGGGTCGAATAGTGTATCAGTGCCAAATACCGTCTTCACTCCAATTTTCTTAGCAAGCCTATAGACCTTGTCTGTGCCTTTGGTTACTTCGATATATTTTTGGCGGCTAAACGAACCTTCAGGAAATTGAATTGCATCTTCGTCGTCAAGAATGGGTTGTATACTCAGGAAGGCTCCCTTCTTTTTTATGAGTTTAAGTGTCTTTTCACTCAAGAGATGCCCATGCTCGATACTCATTACTCCGGCTTCCAGAGCGCGCTGAGTGGCCTCATCCGTGAAAACATGGGTAGCAACATATGTATGCCAATCCGCTGCTGCATCGACTGCCGCCCTAGTTTCTTCAATCGTGAATTGAGTGACGTCTAAAGGATCAAATGACGAGGATACTCCACCACCAGAATTGATTTTGATTTGTGTGGCTCCCATGCGCAGTGCCTCTCGAGTACGTTTCAGTACCTCCGGTACACCATCTGCGACGATCACGTGTCCAATACGTTCCATGTAAGTCAGAGGCATAGTAGAATCTGCGGGCACTGCAGTCGATGGACGAAAATCGGTATGCCCTGAAGTTTGGCTGATCGCGGGGCCTGAGGGAAAAATGCGCGGGCCATCATATACACCTGAATCAGTTAGTTTCGCTAAAGAAAAAACATTGCCACCCACATCGCGCACCGTGGTAAAACCGCGAAGTAGGGTTTTTGTATTGCCCTTGGCACCGATTAACGTGTGATATGCGAGGTCGGCAGTGAGGCCGAGCTGCATTGAGATATTCGCATAGGCCGAATGCCAATGCATATCAATCAATCCGGGCATCAAAGTTCGTCCGCTGCCATTGATGACCACTGCCGATCCCTCAGCGATAGGATCTGTGGATATTTGCTTAATGAGATTATCTTCAATCAGTACATTGGTATTCATTAGTCGCTTCTTGTTAATGCCATCGAACACATGCACATTATTTATTAGAATTTGCTGCGGTAAATCGGCAGCGAACCCCACTGAAGCTGTCACGAAAAGAAATGCTGTGATAAATAGTTGGTATAGTCGCATGGCGGCTCCCTTCATAAGAGGTTAATAATTTAAATTAGACAACCAGTTCATCGTCTACGGTGCACTTTACTGAAACCACTCATAGACAAAATTTGACACTACTGGCGTTATACTGAATATGAATCCGAAGTCAGGACCAAAATCATTATTCTTTTCAACGTAATAATCAAACCCGGCTGAAAGCTGCACCGGCATATTACCAAGCCTTACCACTTTTCTTACCGTTAAATTCAGGGGTATGGTTGCCTGATCAGCTTTCCAGTCATAACTCATCTTTGGCTGTGTACCAACTGTCCAACCACCGGGTAAAAATTTCAGAGCAAACAGCTCCAGTGTTGTTTTTGAATAGCTGGAACCACCGCCTGAAACATCCCATTGATGGGCTGGAAAAGCAGCTAACACCCGGCTGGCATTAAAATGAGAGACTATAAACTCAGGTCCCAACCGATATTGATCACCGGTTAAATCATCTGACCCAATAGGCAACGTGCCCTGAAGGCCACCGACGAGAATTAACCCACTATCATAGGTTTGCCCTACGGCGAGATCGAAACCCATATCGCCCAGTCCGCTCCTGGACTTGAAGCGTCCCTCACTCGAATCAAAGATAGGCTGCTCAATGGCATAAGCCAGCACCGGTCGAAAAAAGAAGTTTTTTGTGCCATCCCCATTCAAAGGAAAGGGAAAAACCGGTTTAAAGAGAATCACATTGACATTTTCATTCCCTGCTCCAGGAGTATTGCCGTCAAAAGCAGTTGTCGTGTACTCAATAGTGAGCTTAGCCAGTGGAGTATTCGGATTATTGAGCTCTCGGGCTAAGTCATCGGAAGAAAGCTTATTGGGTTCACTTTCTGCTACTCGCAACTCCTCCGGTGTATCTATCTGTGATGGATTATTGATAATATTTTTTGGAGCAGCCAATGCTAATGTGCATGAACTCAAAGCAAAAAAAGCAATCAAGAAACTAACGTGCAGTTGATACCCCTCAGGACGATTTAATTTATAAGCGTGCGATGAGCGAGTATTTGTAATCATGTTGTTACATCCTTTATGTTTGAGATATAAAAACTAGGGTCAGATACCATTATTCTCTAATATAAGCATAAACTGGTATCTGCCCCAATTTTCGCGGGATATTCACCCGCGAGAAACTTTGCAGAATTACGAGGACACCATACTTAATTGTTATTTGCCCATATTTCAATGCTATTTCAAATTAAGTATGGTGTTCCCCGGAATTTATTCGAGCAATCGATATTTCAGTCGATCGTGTTTTTATAAATTTCCCCATCTTTCATGATAAGTGCGAGATTTTTTTCCGGTTTGGTGAGGATCGAAATATCCTTAAGTGGGTCACCGTTAATCAGAAGAATATCGGCCAAAGCCCCTTCCTCAATGACACCCAATTTTCCGGGATAGGGATTGCGAAGACCAGACAGGGCCAGTAATTCAGCTGAACTAGAAGTAGCCTGACGTAAAATCTCAGCTGGGCTAAACCACTTTGTGCGGTGTACAAACTCCTCGTTGATGCGCTTGAGCATTTCAGGATCGGTAATAATGTCTGACCCGAAGGCGATCTTTTTAAAACCAATTTTTTTTGCGATTGTGAACATGTTGTCGATACCAGCAAAGGCTTCGTCATGTTTCGCTTTCTGGTCCTCGGTATAGCCCCGTGGGTGATAAGTGTACACAATGACCTGAGGTGACAACCAGATGCCCTTTTTCTTCATTAGTTTCATCGTAGGTTCATCCAAAAGGTTACCATGCTCGATGCTTTTTACCCCATTTGCTATGGCACGACGTGCGCCTTTGTTGTTATAAACATGGGCCATAACATAGGTGCCCCAATCGGATGCTGCTTCAACAGCGGCACGAATTTCATCGGCAGTATATTGCGTCACATCCAGTGGGTCTGCGTAAGAACCGGTTCCACCGCCAACAGCAATTTTAATCTGCGAAGCACCGCGCCGGAGCGCCTCACGGACAGTTAAGAGCACTTCAGCGCGTCCATCGGCAATCTGCAACATGTCGTATTTCACAAAGGTGCTTGGTTCGTCTGCGACCATAGCGGATTTGTGAGCGTCGGTTCGATGATCTGAGTGGCCGGAGGTTTGTGAGATCATAGGGCCGGAAGGATAAATACGCGGTCCAACAACAATACTGCGATCGATTGCCTTTTTGAGCGAGAATGAGTTCCCAGCTACGTCACGGATCGTCGTAAAACCGTTATTCAGATAAAGTTCGGCACTTTTTGTCGCAACATAGGCCCAGTAATATTCATCTGAATTCATCGCTTCGCCAATCGACATCTGGAACATAATATGTGCGTGTGCATCGATGAAGCCAGGCGTCATGGTTCTTCCATTCGCATCAATAACTTTTGCTCCATCCGGTGCTTTAATGTCGCTTCCAATCTTCGCAATTTTGTTACCTTCAACCAGCACACTCATACGTGGAGTCAGCTTCTTACTTTTTCCATCAAATATTTTCACATTTGTGATGAGTATCTTGTCAAGCTGCCTGGTTTCCTCTGCGAGAACGGGCATGGAAATAAAGACACTTAATGCTATTAGTAAAATTATTCTATTCATTTTTTGCTCCTATGAGCGGATTTTGATTGAGAATTTGGGCTGATACTTAATTTTTCTGTATTAATTTAGAATTTGCAATCGGTCGTAGATAACGATCAATCGAACGATCAGGTCCATTGACAGAAAAATAGGCGATTACAAGGTCTTTGTTTGGTGAAATATAGAGTCCCTGACTCATGAGTCCAGCTTTCCAAAAATCTCCATCAGGCCAAACGGTGTCCCATTGGCGACTGTTTGAGATTATTGTGTTATCTCCAAGCGTTTTACTGAATACTGATCCGTTGTATCCGCCAAGAAAGAACTCTTTTGTACGCACACCATCGCGGATTCGGGCAATCATGGCAGGCGTTACAATCTGCTTTACAGAGACCTTACTCCAACTTGGTGTGTAGAGCATCCCAAATCTTGCGTGGTCACGAAGGTTGCTCGATATTAAACCGTGTGCCATGACAATTCCATCAGGCGTCATATGTAACTGAATGGGTGCTTCAGCATTAATATTCGACCAGACTCGTTCATTAAAGATGTCTGACCACTGCTTCCCTTCCACTGCCTC
>UOFI01000032.1_pt1 | contig 11121 bp, 8 predicted proteins | sample 1988361 | NCBI WGS metagenome assembly UOFI01 (sample SAMEA4712194, study PRJEB27164) | hydrothermal vent metagenome | biome: marine basaltic hydrothermal vent biome; feature: marine hydrothermal vent; material: mineral | place: Pacific Ocean | collected 2011-06-14/2011-07-23 | depth 1689 m
CATGGCTAACGGATACGGCGCGTGTATGGATATCCACGACGGAGCAGAATTGGGCAATACACCTGCGAGTAAGAACAACGACGGATAATTCTTTAGCTAATGGTGTGAAAATAACCAGTGATTTTAGAATGTGGTTTGAAACCCGAGTTAAACAGTTTCCTGGTTATACAGTTTATAAATGGCCACGTTTGATTCCGGACATGGTGGGGGATAATCCCCCGGATATAGCAAGCTGGGGTGATGTCAGTTTGACAAATGCAACGCCTGAATCACCTGACGCAACGTGTCCAGTGAATGGAGTATCCCTGTTGGCTGAGGATGTGGGTACAACAAATGCAGATCCCCACGCCATAAATCTAACCAGTGCCAATACTTTTTTTGCGCAGCCGACAAATATGAGCTCAGGGAGTGTTAATTTGAAAGCCCGGTTTCGTATTGCTAACTGGGGCGTACAGGCGACATGGGAAGATAATTCAAACCCAGGCAATACGCTTTGGGAAGACCTTGGCCCCGCTACTGGCTACCCTCCTGCGGGGGTTAATATCGCCAGTGGCGTCCAGGGGGCTATAAATTTTCCATATACCATCAGTTCACTCTGTGACAGGTGTGAGTATAAAACATATTTCGATAATCCTGCCAACACGGCTAATTGCAATGCTTCATGTCTTCCTGCACCTCCTGATCCTAATGCCACTAATGGCACAAAGAGAACGCATCAGTGCCTGTTAGTAGAATTAATCGGCCCGGGTGTGGATTTTATAAATGACAGTGTCTACAGAAATATGAATTTTGTTAATGCATCTGAATATAGTGAGGTGGCAGAAATAAATACCATTGGTCTGGGGCTAAACGATAGCGGGACAATGGCGCGTGATGTTTACCTGTTTGTTGAAACTCTGAATATGCCGAAGGAAGTGTTGCCTGGTGAGGATACTAAAATCCCCGGGTTTGATCGGCCGATGCAGACTACAGGGCGCTTAGCTAATGGTGAAGCAGTCGGGTCAGAAAAAATTATGCCACCCATAATGGAAAATATGGAATTTGAGTCTCTGGGAAAAGTCATGCCGACTTACCAGGTGCATGCCTATTATGATAGTGGCTTAAGAAACACAGAGGGCGGGAGTGAAGAAAAAATCCTGCATCCAATGACATCATTCGGATATTTTGTGATGCATGAAGGTTCATTAGTGGGGTGGGAGCACGGCATTGAAGGTGCGAAATTAACGCAGTTAGCCCCTGACTATTACAAAGTATCTGTTGGCGACAGTGGTGTTGAAACGATTAATACAACCATAGAAGCGCTGGAACGTGCATATGCCATTAATTTTAAAATAGGTATCAATAACCCTCATAATAGTTTCAGTAGAGTGGTGAAGTCTAATCTCAGTATGAGTTTAGGCCTGGAGTATATTTATTCTCCAGCATGGTCCTTCGAAGCCATGTTTGGGGTTCACCGTTTTGATAACGCAGGCCTCGGCGCAGATCTTGATATTTCTCAAATAGCCCTTAATGTTAGATATTATATGAAATCAGGCTATATTCGGCCTTATGTTAATGCGGGAATTGGGCAGTACAGTCTTGATCCCGGGAGTTCAGAATTGGGCTCAAATGCAGGGATAGGCTTTCTTTATGATTTAATGGATCAATGGTCTGTAGATGTTGCTTACAATTATTATGACATAGACTCTGTCAACCCTCATCCTCAGTTTTCCACTTTACAGATTGGTTTACGTTATCGATTTTAATAATTAATTTAATATAACAAAACTGAAAATAATTAAGATAAAATTTAATAAAAGAAAAATTAATATGAGGCAACAACTTGAAACCCGTATAAATGAACTACAATCTGAGTTTGATGCAGGTAAAAAAATGCTGGCAGAATATGAAAACAAAAGTACGGACTTAAATCAGATGTTGCTGCGTATCAGTGGAGCTATACAGGTTTTAAAAGAAGAAGTCGAAAAAGCAAATGAGGAAAAACCTGAAAAGTCGGATTTTTCTAATGAGCGGGTAAAACAGACATCTGAAAAAAATATAGTTGCCGCTATAGAGTAGTCGATATGGGGAATCTATATTCTTATATTGTATTTTAGATGTAATGAAGAAGTGGATGTTTATGACAAACATGGTATGCCTGTTATGGTGGGAACGGGTAAATATAGAAAATATAAACAGCTTAAACTGAACCCTGAGTACAAAGAAGGAAAGGAGTACAAACTCAGAGAAATGAGGCCTGAGTGGAACTGTGTTGCTCTGGTTGGTCAGGTGCCACTTTGCAGGGGCCAGCCTATAGCTGATACATGGGTAAAAATTAATGATATTTCTGATAAGGTAGAATTGTGGTTGATTAAATAAAGGAAACTTTGAACAAGTCATCGCTTACTGAGTTTTCATTGCGGTTTTATGCTGGTGTACCCGGTGTTTCGGCATGAAATTTGAGACAGAGTAAATACGCAGAAATGTAATATCATTTTGTAACGCAGGAAGGAGAAAGAATATGGAACAAAATTATTTTATGATCCTGATAAGAATTATTTTCAGTCTTTTTTTTATTCATATATTATCCGCTTGTGGTGGGGATAATAATATTGAAAAGAGTGTTAGTAAAACTACCGCTGAAATGCCCGTGGAGTTACAGAAACTGGTTGGAACCGGGGGAGGTACGTTACGTGCATATGTTACTATAGATGGTGATACGAGTAACCGAATAGAAATGACGATAAACCCTGCAGGAGCCGGTTCTGCATCGGCTGCTATTCCCGGTTTAAGTCTGAAATCATACACGGTACTTATTTCATATGAATATACGCAGGGGGCGAATACGCTTATTTTGGCCACGGCCAGTAAAACGGTAGACTTAACATCCGGGTCTGGCTCGCTTAGTTTTTTAGTGGGCGATTATCAGGATATAGGAACACACGATGACGATGGAGATGGCATTAGCAATGCAGCCGAGCTGGCAGCCGGCTCAGACCCCTGGGACAATGTCTGTAATCTGGATATTTCTACCATTGGTAACTGCACACTGAGTTAGAGAGAGGCCGCAGTATTTTTATACCGAGGAATTTACGGGATGAACTTCTGCTTAGGCGGCATTAAATTAGAGTCATGTCTGTAACAAGTGTTTAGACTGATTCAGGTACTGAAATGAGGAGAGGATGAAATGATGAAATATAGAAGCATAATGATAGTTGTATTTGCATTATCAGGTCAGGTTGTTTTTGCCGGATCTATTACTGACAACTATGCAACAGGTGACGCATTAACCGTGCAAATACTGAATAATATTAAAACGGCGGTTAATGATAATGATACACAAATTAGCAGTTTTAAGTCGGGTATTTATTCAGTCAGTGCTCTGGTGGGTATACCCAGAAATACGGCCTGTCCAACAAATCAACAATCAGTTGGTGGTAATAATGTTGGGCGTTCAGCTGATGATGTTAACTGTGGTCAGGATGCGTTACTTGCACCGGTTTCTTTGCCTGATGGCGCTACGATAACGGCTTTTCGCTGTACTGTTTATGACGCCGATAATGCCAGAGATAGTTCATGTTTTTTAATAAATGATCTTGTGGCTGTTATGGCACAGGTCAGCACAACAGGGAGCAGTGGTATTCAGACGGTTGCAACAACGAACATTAATGGAGCCGTTATTGATAATTCTTCATCGAGTTATATTGTTGCTATGGATATAGATGGTAGTGCAATAACTACCCTGGTTCCAATAAGAGCCGTTATTGAATACACATTGCCATAGTTTATTGAAGTGTAGTCATGTTAGTGCTGGATTACGAGTTCAATAAGTGATGACTTATTTAAATAACAGGTCTGTGGTTAAAACAGGTCTGGCTATTATACTTATACTGGTTATGGCCTTGCTTTATCACGAGATATTTGTAGCGCCTGATGGTGTCATTGTAGGGTATACTGGCCCGATGAAAAAGAGTGAAAGTATATATCCTGTAAAAAAAACGGGAAAAATAATTTCACCTCTGGCTGGAAATAACGAGGCTGAAGTATCTGTCCAGGCTGTTGATGGCAGTGATTTTTACTCAGATATTGAAAATAATGTGTGTCAGGGAAGGCGTCAAGACCCATTTAATATACATTGTAATCGGGTCTCCGTTATTGGTGTCGATAATGCTGAACTGAAAGAAATTAAGGCATTAAAAAATATTTTATATAATGATACTTATGTTAAGCAACGTATGGAAGCAATTAAAAAACTAGGGAAATATCGTAACAAGGTATCATATGAAGCACTACTAAACGCCCCTTTTGATCCTCATTCTGAAGTTCGCCTTGAAATCTTAAAGCAGCTCTATAATTTATTGCCTCAATTAGTTAAAGAATATGGCGATGGCATCCGATATGCATTTGAACTGGCTATGTCGGATATGCATAGTCCCGTTGCCTTACTGGCGCAAAAGGCGCTTGAGGAATTTGACCACTTAAATACAGATGTATCTGAAAATAATAACTTGAATAACAATGCTCAGATTAATGATGATTTTCCACATTGATAAGATATTCGATATAGGTATTTAGTGTCTGTTGGCTGGGAGGGCGAAAGATCTCAGTTTGAGTCTGGATGTAGCATGGAAAATGAGTGCGCTGATTATAACTTTATGTATTAGTTATTTCTTATTGAGTGGCGATTTTAAAGAGGTTTAAGTTTTGTCAAACTCTAAATATTTATCTATATTATTGATCTGCGAAGCTGCTAGACTCTAAGCTGGCTCGAATATTTCGTGGTTTTTTGAGAATTGCAGCCTATCAGGCTAGATAAGTGAATTTTTTGAAAACACATCAAACATTCAACTAGACTTTGATAGTTAATCAGGTTGCTTTCATGAGGCTTAACTGAGAGGTGGTTTTTATATTGCAATGTTTAAAAAATGGCTTCACTTAAGGAATATGGGTTACCCACATATCGTAGAAAATCATGACTGAAAAACAGGACGTTTATCGAGATGTGCTTGAAGAAGGGTTTGCGCTTCACTGGTATGAGGTGAAATCTGTGCTGGGGCGGGGTGCCTTTGGTGTCACCTATCTTGCGCTGGATAAAAACCTGGATCAGCTGGTTGCCATTAAAGAATATTTTCCCCGTGAGTTTTCATCCAGAGATTCCGGATTTACCGTTCACCCGTCAACGGGTGAGTCTCAGGAGTTATTTGAGTGGGGCCTGGACCGTTTTATTCGTGAGGCACAGACTCTCGCAAAATTCAAACACCATAATATTGTTCGAGTGATGAGCGTTTTTGAGCTCAATAATACGGCTTATATGGTGATGGAGTACGAGCAGGGTGAAGAGTTATCCAGACGCTACAAAATGAAGAAAAACCTGTCTGAGCAGGAACTTCTTAATATATTTCTTCCCATACTGGATGGTTTAAAGCTGGTGCATGATGCCGGGTTTATACATCGGGACATTAAACCGGCGAATATTTATATCCGTGATGATGGTTCTCCGGTACTGATAGATTTTGGTGCGGCGCGTAAAACCATCGGTGCCCCCACCCGGGCAATTACCAGTCTGGTTACCCATGGTTATGCGCCTTTCGAGCAGTATAATGAAAGCGATGAAAAGCAGGGTGCATGGACGGATATTTATGCTCTGGGTGCCTGCCTGTATTATGCCGTTAACGGCAAACTTCCCCGTGATGCATTAGCCAGAGGGTCAAGCCTGTTAGCCAGTGGGGTCGATTCATATGAGCCTGTCTCGGTGACCCGGCAGGGTCAGTTTTCCGACGGATTTCTGCGCGCCATTGATCATGCCCTGATGTTCCAGGCTCCTAAACGTCCCCAGGATGTGCTGCTCTGGGCGGATATGCTCAGTGGCAAAGTCGAGGCACCGGCATTGCCGGAAGAAATGCTGCGGCAATCCGCTGATGCAGATGATAATGATGCCACTGTTATTCTGACATCACCACCCAGTGTGCCGCCCAATGCGCGGCCCAGTGCGCGGCTCAGTGTGCCGCCAGCCAGCATACCGCCATCCACTCGTGCGCATTCACTGAGTGAGCGATCCGCGACACCATCGGAGCCGGTAGTAAAGACCGCCACAGGCTTTATTCAGTCAATACCCTCAGGTGTCAGAATAGCGGCAGTGGCACTCAGCGTTATTTTCGTATTGGGGGGTATTTTTCTGGGCTTTATGGGGGGCGATGAATCGGCAGAAGGCATGCCCGATACGCGACCCGATAAGACAATAAAAAACACCCCGGAAACAATAAAAAAATCCACGGAGCAGCGTACTACCCAACTAAACAATTTGCTTAAAAAGGCAGAAAATGCCCGCCGTTCAGGTCAATTGCTGGAAAAAGACGGAGGCGCTATCTATTTTTACCTGCAGGTTTTAAAAATGGACCCTGCAAACCGCGAGGCAAAGATGCGAGTAGAGGAAATTATTGAACTCTATGCGGATGGTATCAGGAGTGATCTGGCGGAGGGCTTTTATAAAAAAGCCCAGGCTAATATTAAGTTATTACAGGCGGCGGCAACAGACTCGACGACTGTATTCAAGCTGATGCAGGAAGTAAGAAGTGCCAAAGCGAGTCGGCAGGAGATTAATCAGCTGCTGGAGCAGGGCGATGCTGAATTTAAAGCGGGCCGGTTAATTGCCCCGAAGGAGAAAAATGCCCTGTTGATCTATCGCAGTGTATTGGCCGTTTCACCCAAAAACCCGGGCGCTCAAAAAGGCATTGAAAACATTATTGAACACTTTGTAATGCAGGCAGAAAATGATCTGGCGAAAGGTAAAGTGGTTGATGCAGAGCGTAATATTAATAATATTTTTCTGGCCGATAAAGATTCAGCGCAGGCGAGGGCATTACTTAATGAGCTTAAGGCAAAAGACAAAAAAGTAGGCCAGACACTTGCGCAGGCACAACGTGCACTTAAAGTGGGCAATATCACCAGCCCGCGCAATAAAAATGCCCTGGCACTGTATCAACGTGTATTAAAGCTCGACCCGGGTAATGCACAGGCAAAACAGGGCATAAAGCAGGTTAGAAGCCGCCTGCAGTCTCAGTTTAATCAATATCTTTCCGCAGCAGACCTTAACTCAGCAGAAATGCTGGTGCGAAAAATAGAAAAGTTAATGCCGGGTACTCGCCTGGCAAAAAACACACGCTCAAAGCTGCAAAAAAAGAAATTGGCGAGCAGGCCTGACATTGAGATTATCAGTGAACTGCTGGGTCAATTTAAAAAAGCATTTGAGTCTCGCAACATTAAAGCCCTGCGGCGGATGAGTGAGTTTCAACCTAATCGTCTGGGGTTTATAAAACAGTTTTATAAAAACTACACCTCGTTCAAATTTCAAATATCGGGCTTTAAGCATATCAGCCGAAAACAGAAAGGCAGTGCTAAAATAACCTTAAAAAACCTGGTGAATATACGGGGAGAAAGCGTTGAGCCGGGAACCTGGAGTCGCTTTGAAATTGTGATACGAAAAAATGTTAAAGGGCAGTGGAAGGTTTTCTGGTGACGGAGTGGTTTGCGGATACCAGAGAAAGTAAGTGAGATAATTCGATTTCTTATCAGGCAATTTAAAATATATTAATGCACTGAAATATTAATAGCGTATCTGCTTGATATGTGTCATAAGATACGGCCATGTACTGCCTTGACACCAATATAAACATAGCCTAGTCTTGATTGCATGCACATGCATAGTGATGTAAATTCGCCTCAGTTTAATGGAAGGCGAATAGAAAGGATGCAGTAAAAATGATAACTGTGTAATAGACAAAGGGATGAAAAAATGATCAGTCAAATTCTACGCAAAGTTCTTGTGATCTTTATTTGCCATGCACTGGCATATGCACCTCTAATAAATGCAGCTCAACTGTCATTGCCGTCCGGTGATCTGGTTGCACCTGAAATTACCCAGCTAAAATATTCCGATACGGTGGCCGAAGGCAGCAATCATAAAGTGACGGTTAACGTTACCGATAACACAGCGGTTAAGCAGGTAACATTGTACTACCGAGAGATTGGCACTGAAAAATACCAGCGCAAACAAATGCAGAACACCGCAAAAACGGATAATTATCAAGCTATTATTCAGGCTGATGAAATCAAAGGCTCGGGGATAGAATACTATATTCAGGCAATGGATACGGCGGGTAATACGTTATTGCACGGTCATTCATTTTCACCATTAAGCGTAAAAAAAGTAGCCACTGTTGCAACAAACGGTGCGGGCACAACACCCGGCGTTTCTGAAGTAACGGCATCCGCCGAAAGTGACAGCATTTTCAGTAATAAATGGTTCTGGATTGGTGTGGGCGTACTCGCACTGGGTGCCGCCGCAGCCGGAGGTGGAAGCAGTAGTGGCGGTGGTGACCCCACAACCGCAACGCTAACCATAAGTGCTGCTGAGCCTGCGAACTAAATACATTACAACCTCTAAATTACATTTGCCTCCGGGTCAGATGAAAAGTGCTCATGGCTCACGGGTGTTGCCAATATACCCTGTCAATTTGTACCCAGATTTCGCTTTGCTGCATCCGGACTTCTACATGACTCGTGATCCGGCTTTTTCCGTAGCCTGAATGGAGTGCAGCGTAATCCGGCAGAACAGCTCATTGGCCCGTTCTGAATACCGTATATTTAAATAACATTCATATAGAAAGGAGTTATTGAATGGTTAACTACAGAAGAGGTCGAGAAAAAGGCACTGCCTATTTTTTACGGTTAATTTGAAAAATAGAAAAGAAGCATATTTAACTCATTCTATTGAACCTAAATTAATCAGTTGATCGCACAAATGCACTGTAAGCATTTGAGAGTATTAGTTATTCCCACTGAGTGCAAGTCACCCGTTCGGTGAGGGTGCTGCACCCTAAATTGCACCCCTGGGAGTACACCTGACGTAATCAAAGCATCGCTCCTTTGCATCCTGCAACTGCGATATTAGTGCATCCCTGCACGTCTTCGCTCCTTTGCATCCTGCAACCGCGATATTAGTGCGTCCCTGCACGTCTTCGCTCCTTTGCATCCTGCAACCGCGATATTAGTGCATCCCTGCACGTCTTCGCTCCTTTGCATCCTGCAACCGCGATATTAGTGCATCCCTGCACGTCTTCGCTCCTTTGCGTCCTGCAACCGCGATATTAGTGCATCCCTGCACGTCAGTAAAAGACTGCCATTTGTGCTCTTTTTGATTACGCCCCGTAATGATCAGCATGGGCACTCCCGGAGGCACACTTTATGTCGTCCAACTGATTAATTTAGGTTAATGAGGCAATATTTAAAGGAGAACGGTATGAGTGGTATAAAGTCGAAAGCTGTAACGCAATGGTTTTTAAGGCTGCTTATCAGTTTGTTTTTCTTTGTGCTCACGGCCTGTGGTGGTAATGATAGCGGCTCGGCAGAAAACATTGCAGAAAGTAAAGCCACAACTGAATTACCCTCTGGATTACAGAAACTGGCATTAACCGGGGGGGGCACATTAACGGCCTATGCAACCATTGACGGGGATGCGGCTAACCGCAAAATCATGACAATTAATAGTGCTGGTGCGGGTTCTGCTTCGGTGTCTATTCCCGGTTTAAGCCGTGCGCCACACACCATTGTGATTCGCTATTTCTATGCCGTAGGGGGTGAAAATTACTTGCTGGCCATAGCGGTTAAGAATATTGATTTATCCTCCGGTTCTGGCAGCCTTTTTTTTAGATCTCTGGAATATGATACCGACTCATTTGATTATGATAGTGACAACATCAGCAATGTGGCTGAGCTAAAAGCAGGCACCAGTCCCGGCATCAGAACCGATATCACAGCCCCGGTTTTTACCAGCGGTAGGCGTATTCGTGTACCTGAAAATACTACTGTGACCGGTTATACCGCTGTTGCCACCGATGCAGATGGGTCTACTGTGCGCTATAGCCTTGTGGGGGGGGTAGATCAGGCGCTGTTTAGTATTGATAGTAATACCGGGGTTTTAAGTTTTAAAAACCCGGTTGATTTTGAAGCGCCGGTGGACAGTGATCAAAACAATACCTATGTGCTGGGCATTATGGCTACAGACGGGGTAAACCCTGTGGCACAAAGTGTAACCGTCACAATAAGCGATACGGCGCTTGAATCTTTTAGCGTGATCCCACAGTATCGCTCGGTGTTATTAAACGGAAATGAAAAAGGTGCAGACAGTTATAACCTTTACTATTCATCAGATAAAGCCTTTGATACAAATAACTATTTAATCCATAACGATGGCACCTATTTAACAAATGTGTCTCTCCCAATGAATGTCAGCAAGCTGGATAATGGCAAGGCATATTATTTTGTTTTAGAAGCGGTTTATGGTTCAAAAAAAATTCTGTCAGCTGAAATTTCCGGCAGACCCAATGAACTGGCATTTAATGGCTTTATTTTTGCCATGGATGCAGCGGCGGATGGCCGGCTTTATCTGGGTGGGGATTTTACCTCAGTCGGGGTTGTTTCTGGCGGCGGCGTTGCCGTGAAGTCAACTAGTGGTCGGCCGGGTGCGGGGGATTATCCACTGGTTGATGGTACCGTTTATGCGGTAGTGACGGATAACCAGGGGGGCTGGTATATCGGAGGCTCTTTTAGGCGTGTCGGTGGTCTTGCCCGAAATAATCTGGCGCATCTACTGGCTGATGGTTCGGTGGATTCGGGCTGGGATCCGAGTGCCAGTAGTGTTGTTTATGCGTTGGGTCTTTCTACTGATGGTAAAACCCTATATGCGGGGGGGAACTTCACCGTAATGGGCGGAAAGCCCCGCAATTACCTTGCCAGCATTGGTGCAGATGGCAGCCTGGGCAGCTGGGACCCTAATGCAAATGGCGTTGTTCGTGCACTCGCCGTTTCCGCCGATGGTAAAACGGTTTATGTGGGAGGGGGATTCACCACAATGGGTGCGGGTGGAGCCACTCGTAATTACCTGGCTGCCATTGGCACGGATGGTAGCCTGGGTAACTGGGATCCGGATGCCGGTGCCGCTGTTAGTGCGCTGGCCATTTCCGCCGATGGTAAAACGGTTTATGTGGGAGGGCTCTTCACCACAATGGGTGGGGCGGGTGGAACTACTCGCAATTACCTGGCCACCATTGGCACAGATGGTAGCCTGGGTAACTGGGACCCGAA
>UOFI01000104.1_pt1 | contig 10972 bp, 11 predicted proteins | sample 1988361 | NCBI WGS metagenome assembly UOFI01 (sample SAMEA4712194, study PRJEB27164) | hydrothermal vent metagenome | biome: marine basaltic hydrothermal vent biome; feature: marine hydrothermal vent; material: mineral | place: Pacific Ocean | collected 2011-06-14/2011-07-23 | depth 1689 m
GGTTGAAGGAGCATGCCTGGAAAGTATGTATACCGAAAGGTATCGTGGGATCGAATCCCATCCTCTCTGCCAAATAAAAAATCCCCATACCTTGTAGGGGGCTTTTTTATTTGGCAGAGAGGATGTACCTGATTCGAACTAATTTCGACTAAATTTGTCTGCAACAAATTTGAACAGGGTGATGCCTTTTATCACCATGGCCCGCAGGGTGAGCGCATGGAAAGCGCGAATAAAAAAGTACAGGAAAGTACTTTTTGACGCGAATGCTTCTATCGCGCCCGCAGGGGTGGCACACAAGGAGGTGCGCCATCAATCCCAACTTCAGAACTTATCGACAGCCACTGCCCCGCAAACCGGTAGGGGCTTTTATCAGGCATATAATTACCTATTTACAACTATAAAGCATTCGACTTAACAATATAAAAAGAATGACGACGAGTCATGGCAGTGTGCTCTCTTCCCTCAATCAACTGGTTTTTATTTTCTATCCGTTGGCTATCTGCCTGCTTAAGGGTGTGAGTAGTCGCAAAAATGAGTTGTTGGTAATTTAATTTAAGCGGGTTATTTATAATCGGGTAACGTTTATTAGAGTCAAGCACCTGTCGCCAGCCCAGCGTGGGATGTTTAACATACAGCACGGCGCAATGCAGCCCATAGGTTTCTACAAATTCGACAAATGCCGTGTGTAAGCGGTATTTTAGCTCGGTATTATCCGCAAGGAATGAAACTGTCTGATAATTTTCAAGCACCAGTTTAAAATACTGTTTTGACATTTTAAGTTTTCCCCCTGAATAAATTCAATAAATAGATTCAATGAATAGATTAACCGGTCATTTCAAGCTTTTTTAAAGCACGCACTACTGTCGTATACAACCTGTTCTGTACAGTATAGCAGCCGTTTAATCAAATCGCTGAAGATGCACACAAAGACCACCCAGTTTTTCTGACGTTAGCAGGCGCAGTTGCATGTGGTGCAGTTCTGCCACCCGGCTCACAATTGACAGACCAATTCCACTGCCGGCGTGCGTGTTACCCTGCACTTTTTTAAAGCGCTGCAACACGTCCTGTCTCTGTTCTTCAGGAATGCCGGGGCCACTGTCATGCACCCATATATCCAGCGAATGAGCACTCTGTTTTAACTCAAGGCAAATTTCACCGCCCTGCGGCGCATACTTAACGCTGTTGCTGAGTAAATTCTGCAACATACTTTCAAGCGGATAAGCATAGCCCTCAAGCGTCACATCTGTGTCACCCAGCAAGCTGATTTCCTGGTGTTTTTCACTGGCCAGCGGGTAAATATCCGCCAGCAGATCGACGCACAGGCGGTGCAAATCCACTGTTTCTATTTTCTGCATGGCTCGAATAGCCTGCGGATCAAGCCGTGCAAGCCCCAGCAGCTGCTCCACCAGATGAGCTGCACGCTCTACGCCCTGGCGAACAGCAACCAATGCACGATTTTTTTCCTGCTCGCCTTCACTGCTGTCGAGTAATTGCAGATGCACTTTTAACGCCGCCAGAGGGGTTCTTAACTCATGCGCTGCATCTGATGTAAAACGCCGCTCCATCTCAAAAGCCTGCTGCAATGAATTAAACAGGCTGTTTAGCTCATCGATTAATGGCTGAATTTCTACCGGTACACGATCAAATTTTAACGGCTTTAAGCTCAGGCTTTTACGGCTGGCAATTTCACTGGCAATATGCTCCAGTGGCTTCAGACCACGCCCGACAAAAAACCACACCAGTATGCCCAGAACCGGTACCAGCAAAACAAATGGCCAGGTCATCTGAAATATAATTTTGTTCACCAGGTCATTGCGCACATCTTCCCGTTCAGCCGTTATGACCTGATATTTAAGCGTGGCATCCCACATGGTATAGGTTCGCCAGCTTTTTTGATTAAACTGTTGATCAGCATAACCGTCGTGCATATTACTGATTGGCTGAAGCGGAGCATTGGCAGACCGAATCAACATATTGCCGTATGAATCCCAGACCTGATAAGCCAGTTTCAGTTCATAAAAATGCCCCTGCTGATACAGTTCCTGCTCCAGCAGCTTCTTATCCGGCAGCACCCGGTTTTCACCCTGTTGCAGATTATCAGTGAACTCCTTCATATGCCCAAGGTTCACTTCTGCCTGCACCAGCCCCAGCATTAACCGGGCAGAACGTGATAACTGCGCATCAAACAATTCCTTTACCTCGTGCACGCTGGCTCTATAGCCACCCCAGACAGTAATACCGCCGATACCAACAATGGTGAACAGGATAGTAGCCAATAAAAAACTGCGTAATGAATGCGTCATTGTGAGGGGGTCAGGTTATCAATAACCATTAATTCAGAAGCCTTCCCACAGGGGTATATTTATGAGGCATTCTGAATTAACCGGCAATTTATTTTATAGTTTCCAGTATTTATAGTTTGCAGTACCGGGAAAGAATATCACGACACCAGCCGGTTTTAATTCTGTCACCCTGCCGATAATTTATCAATGGTATAACCTACACCCCGCACGGTCCGAATAAGCTGACCACCCAGCTTTTTTCTTATGTGGTGAATATGAACCTCCACCGCATTACTGCCGACATCATCATCCATGCCATACAGACTGTCTTCCAGCCTGTGTCGAGACAGCACCCGACCGACATTTTCCAGCAGCTCATGTAACAGGCTATATTCCCGCCGGGACAGATCAACCGGCTGTGAAGCACGGGTCACGGTATGGGCGGCAGGATTTAGCTGAATGTCCTGATACTCAATCACCAGCTCGGCCCGACCACCGGCTCGCCTGATCAGCGCCCGGATGCGCGCATAAACTTCGTGCAGATCAAAAGGCTTGGTCAAATAGTCATCCGCCCCGGCATCCAGCCCCGCAATGCGGTCATCCACACCATCCTGCGCCGTTAAAATAAGTACCGGAATTAGCAACCCCTGTTTACGCAGGCGTTGCAAAACCTGCAAACCGGATATATCCGGCAATCCCAGATCAAGTACAATCAAATCATAGCTTTCATGTTTCAACGACATCAGAGCCGGTTCACCCGCCTTAAACCACTCAACATTGTAATGTTGCTGCTGTAAACCATTAACCACTCCCTGGCCCAGCAACTCATCGTCTTCAATTAATAAAATTCGCATTATGTGACCTTCATCTATAACAACCGCATTCTCTATAAGTAATGTATTCTTTTCTTAAGTTTCTCTTAAGTTTGATTAAATATAGTTCTGATACGGAATAAAAGTAACTAACCAATCAGGATTGCTGTGAAAAAGCGGGCTCATCAAACATTATTACCCATTTTGCTGTTACTGCTCAGCCAGTATGCCATAGCTGACCACCCTAAAGCACCTGAGTTCCAGTTACCCACTGAAAATGGCATCATCCGGTTATCCGATTTCAGTGGCAAGCTCATTTATATTGATTTCTGGGCGTCATGGTGTCGCCCCTGCAAAAATTCATTTCCCTGGATGATTGAAATGAAGCAAAAATTCAAAGACCAGCCTTTTGAAATTATTGCAATCAACCTGGATAAGGACAAAAGTCTGGCTAAAAAATTTATGGCCTCTCAGTCAATCAACTTCCCGGTAGCCTTTGACCCACAGGCAAAGGTTGCTGAAAAGTACGGCGTTGAAGGCATGCCCAGCAGCTACCTGATTGACCTCCAGGGCAATATGCGCATCCGCTACACCGGTTTCTGGAATAAAAGCAAGAACGACAAAGAACAAACGATTAAAAATATGTTAAACGAATTAAACACCAACCAGACGTACAAGAATTAACCCCTTTAAGGAATCATCATATGTTTCGACTTTCAATTATAGCCTGTCTGCTGCTGCTCAGCGCATGCACGACGGTACAACCCTGGGAAAAAGATCTGTTAGCCAAGCCTTCAATGGCGCTGGTACCGGATCAGAATGAAAGCTTTCTGGATGAGCATGTTTACTTCAGCAAAGAAGCCTCAACCGGCGGACAGGGTGTAGGCGGAGGGGGTTGCGGATGCAATTAATTAAACAGAACAACAGACGGAAAAACATGAAAAGTCAACTTTCAATTAAAAGCAAACTCGCGGTTGCCAGTTGCGCCCTGTTACAGGCGGGTACACAAACAGCTCAGGCTGAAGCCGGCGAATGGGATGTAGACACCGCCTTTCTATATTATTCAGAAGCCGATGGCCGTGTCAGTGTTTTCGAACCGGTGGTTACCGCTGAAAAAGAAATCAGCGAAGACCAGTACCTGAAATTTAAAGTGGTTTATGATGTGCTTACCGGCTCCACACCTTACGGAGCCATCGCAACAAAATCCGAACAGACATTTACAAGACCCTCTGGTAAGTCTAATTACAAAACACCTGCCAATGAGCAACCACTTAACAGTTCATTTAGAGACACGCGGGTTGCCTTAGGTGCTGACTGGACGATTCCCATCGACCGGCTTAAGCGCGTTACATTAGGCGGTAATTTTTCAAAAGAATATGATTTCAACTCACTGGCCGCCAGTGCCACCTATGCACAGGACAGCAGCGACCGAAACCGCACCTACACGTTCGGTCTGGGTTTTACATCGGATGAATGGGACCCGGTGGGGGGTAAAAATCCGGAGTTTGAGTTTATGATTGACGGCGATTTTAACCAGGGCAATAAAGGCGGCACGGATACAAAAGCCACCACCGACTTTATGCTGGGGTTAACCCAGGTGATTAATCGCTCAACCATTATGCAGTTTAATCTGGGGCTGAGTGACTCCAGCGGGTATTTAACCGACCCCTACCGCTTTATCTCGGTGCTTGATGCCAATGGTATCCCCACAGTAGATGACGGAACACCGAATGCTTTCCCTTACCGCTATGAAAAACGCCCGGATTCACGTACCCGAAACACCTTCTTCTGGCGCACCGTGCACCACCTGAATGAAGATGTGATTAACTTTTCCTATCGGTATTTCACCGATGACTGGGGCATTGATTCACACACCCTTGATTTTAAATATCGCTACGAACTGGGCGGCAATCACTATCTGCAACCCCATCTGCGCTACTACAGCCAGTCGAGTGCCGACTTTTTTGTTAATTACCTGAATGCGGGGGTGGCATTACCCCAGTATGCCAGTGCTGATTATCGCTTAAGCGAATTTACTGGAACCACCATTGGCCTGAAATACGGCGTTGTAATGGATAATAACAGTGAGTTTACTATTCGCGCAGAACTGATGAATCAGTCTTACACCGTCAGTGATGTAGTTTTGCCTGAGCAACAGGGGCTTGATGTATCACCTGATCTGAATGCTGTTGTTTTCCAGATGGGGTATAACTTCTACTGGTAAAACGCCCTGCAATACTAAGCAGCTGAATGCCCGATAAAGTGACTTTGCGGCTTTCAGCTGTTTATTGCCCTGATAAAACACACACGAACAACACAAGTAATATCATCAGCATCCTTATTAGAAAATCCTTATATTATTGATACTTATGGTTTTTTTCTTCGCATCAATAAAAAAAATTCATCCTTGCCTAAACGATATGAATTAGCTTATCTTCCATACGGCTTTATGATGGTCTGACTAATTTTACCCGTGTAGCGGCGGCCTGTTGTGATGACCCTGATGCCAGAACGCCAGGATCTCAGCAGGATATGATTAACATCAATTCTGTACAGGCACAAAACCGCTAATCTACGAAAAGTTTTAAATTGATTCAATCTAAATCACCTGGGCACAAATCACCCGGTCAGAGGAGCACACAATGATCAAACCACATGGTTCAGACGAGCTGAACCCCCTGTTTGTCTATGACACAGCTGAAAATGAAGCATTACAGAAAGAAGCCGAAGGTCTCGCCTCTATTCTTGTAAGCTCTGCCAGCGCAGCCAATGCCGTCATGATGGGAGCGGGTTACTTTAACCCGTTAACAGGCTATATGACGAAAGCAGACGCTCTGTCGGTTGCTAAAGGCATGAAAACCACATCCGGTTTGTTCTTCCCTACCCCCGTTTTAAACCTGGTTGAAGATGCCGGCAGCATAAAAGCCGGTGATCGCATTGCTCTAAAAGACCCTAATATAGAAGGCAACCCTGTGCTTGCGGTGATGGATGTTGAAACGGTGGAAGAATTCTCCGATGAAGACATGGCCATGATGAGCGAGAAGGTATACGCACCGGCTGCGGGTGAAGCTCACCCCGGTGTTGAGGCATTCAATGCCCAGGGTAAAGTTTGCCTGTCAGGCCCAATCAAGGTACTAAACTTCTCCTACTTTATCACTGAATTCCCTGACACATTCCGTACTGCGGTTGAAATTCGAAATGAAATTGCTGAGCGTGGCTGGAAGAAAGTAGTGGCCTTCCAGACGCGTAACCCAATGCACCTGGCGCACGAAGAACTGTGCCATATGGCGATGGATCGTTTAGGTTGTGATGGTTTAGTGATTCACATGCTATTAGGCAAGCTTAAGCCTGGCGATATCCCTGCTCCTGTTCGTGATGCCGCTATTCGCAAAATGGTTGAACTGTATTTCCCTGAAAACAGTGCAATGGTAACGGGTTATGGTTTCGACATGTTATACGCCGGACCACGTGAAGGCGTATTACACGCCCTGTTCCGCCAGAACATGGGGGCAACTCACTTTATTATCGGCCGTGACCATGCGGGTGTGGGTGACCATTACGGCGCATTTGATGCACAGACCATCTTCAAAAACGAAGTGCCTGAAGGAGCCCTGGAAATCGAGATTTTCGAAGCCGACCACACCGCCTACTCCAAAAAACTGGATAAGGTTGTGATGATGTGTGAAGCGCCTGACCATGAAAAAGACGACTTTGTATTGTTATCCGGCACTAAAGTGCGTGAAATGTTAGGCAAGGGCATTGCTCCACCTAAAGAGTTTTCACGCCCGGAAGTAGCTGATATTTTAATTAGCTATTATCAGAGCCTTAATAAGTAAGCTTCACACTTATTTTGAAGTAAAAAAAGCCCTGATTCATCAGGGCTTTTTTCTGACTACCCCACTATGAATAAAAATCACCATAGGAAGCACATTAGCTGTAACGCATTAATTTAAATAACAGTCGTTTTATTTTTTGAGCGTGCCCGTGAAATACCCGGATTAAATAATGAAAACCCTTGAAGAGCACCAGTTCTCCACCCGTTTATCTCCTGATGATTATAATGAGAAAACACAAACCTGCAAAAGCCGGGTTTTTATTAACAATACGCGCACAGACTGTATTATTGACGGGGCAATACTTGAATGCTGTATTAAGTATGACGGCCATTATCTGGCTTTTATGACCGAAGATATTCCATATGAAGACTCCCTGCACATATCACTGCTTGACAAAGAACTCACGATTCTTGACCAGGCATCCTTAAGCTGGATATACACCACCGGCACTTTTAAATTAATCGCATTAGATGAGCCTGACACCGTGACCTTCCGTTTTTTTGATGAATTAGCATGGCGCATCAAATGCCTGCCCGGAAAACAGTTTTATATTCCCTTTTTTACAGAACCCCGTGGCACACATAGAAAGCAGCATTTTCATCGCTATTTTAAAATCAGCGCGCTTAAAACCGCTTAGAAAGCCAGATATAATATACAGAACACCTCTAAAAATAACCCGCACGTATTCAACAGGGTTTCTTTATATGTGTCTATATTAACAAAACATAATGAATTCAGGATAGACAAATGACTCACCCACAGGCTCTTTTACTTATCACCACATTACTGATAAGCACTTATTCACAGGCCACCACAAACCACTCCAGCTCGACCAATACCTCCAGAAACTGCACTAATATCAACAAAATACATAACGCACTGGCGCAGAACAAGGCCATTGCGATTATTATTGACGACAACAAACAACAAAATAAAAGCGGCGCTGATGACAGCTATGCCGACTGGCAGTATTACTGGAAAACGTTCATTGATGACAGTAAACATATTTTTGTTTATTTTAAATTAAAATCTGAAGAGCTGAATGCGATTATTCGAAAAACACCGGGCTCAAAAGGCCGCGTAAATTTTAAGCCCGTCTCTTATCTTTTTTTTAATCGCAACCGGGCGTTTATTTATAACGAGCCAATTTATGAACCTCAGGTCTATATGTATATTCAATACTCGTTAACTGGAAAGAAAATACCTGAGGCGATAAAACCCTTTAAAGTTGATGAAATTAAAATTCAGCTTCAACACTGTCAATCTGATTAATCACCGATTATCAAACAGAGCGTTACAATCGTTACCCCTGAATTAATCAGTTGCACGCCAGAAAGTGTGCCTCTGGGTGTGCCCATGTTGATCATTATGGGACGTAATCAAAAAGACCGCTAATGGCGCGGGTCCTTTGTGATTTTTTTGATATTGTCAGGTGTGCTCCCATGTATACTCCCAGGGGGTACAATTCGGGGCGCAACACCATCATCAAACGGCTGACTTGCACTGAGTGGGAATAACTAACATTCTCAAATACTGACCGTGTATTTGTGCGGTTAACTGAATAATTCAGGTTAATACAAGCCCTGCACATAACACATCAGATCCAGCTGCTCTGAATAAAAAAAGGCCGTTAATATTATCGCGAATTTTAAGTTTGCAGAGAAATATAGACTATACTCTCAACGACTATATATTCTGTATATGAGTTATAAATAGTTTCAACAATTTGACACATCAGTTATAAAATCCTTGCCCATACCACTTAATATAGGGTATAAAAAGATGACCATGAAACATCATATTTTAAGTATTCCAGAGTTTGCATTATAAGTATTCGCTAATTATCTTAATTTATGCCGATATGAACAGGTACAGAATATAGCGAGCTGCTGCTTGAAGCCGGACAAAACGTGCAACGGGCTCATGCGCTCAACTGGGTTTTCCAGATTTAACCGGCCAACTTAAAAATGAAAAATAAGATATATAATGATAATAAAACAATATCAAACCTGTTACTGATGCTGGCAGCCACTCTCTATAGTCTGATATCCACTGCTAATAACGATTCCCCTTCAATCAATCCACTCTATGTGCCTTTGCAGGAGCTGGAGAGCATCACCATTTCACCCCGAACATCAAGATCCCGTTCTGAAATTTCCTCCATGGCTTATTATACTCAAGATGAAATAAACGGCGCTGAAGCCGGTATTGCCCATGGCTCACAGGAGGAAAGCATACCCTCGTTTCGCTGCGGCTCACGCAATGCCGCATGGGGGGTGTTTCAGTCTTTTACGGCATGGATTCAGAACAACTCTGAGCTTTCAGAGATCGCTGTATCTAAAAACCCGGATAATTCTCTGGTAACATATAACAATTTCAATATTTCATTTATTTTCCGGCCTGTTAAAAACAGGGGGCTGTTCTGGAATCATTATATGCGCTGGAAACCTTCTACTGATAACGAAAACACATTGTTTCAGGGCGAAGATGCTGGCAACTGCTTTCTCAGCAACATAACTCTGACAAACACAAATGTGCTTAATATTCACGATCCGGACTTAGTGGTATCGGTTCGAAATATTTTTGATGAAGCCTACGGGCAGGCAGACCCACGAGCAGCAACGGCACCCGTCACACCTTTTCTGACATCTTATCACCCACAGGAAAGCCGGAGTATTATACTGGGTATTAATTATCACGTTTAATGAGTATGGCAAATGATGAACAGTGACTGTGTAGCCTGATAATGAATATCAGCCACTTTTATAAAATACGGTCTACGGCTCCTGTCTGGAGCAGTAAGCTATGGTGCAAAGTGCTATTGCCTGCTGTTATGGTTTTTTTATGCACCATAATACTCAGCGGCAATGCGCAGGCCATCGGTATAGATTATAAAATTAAAGCCGCCTACCTCTATCAATTTACTAAATTCACGCAATGGCCAGTGCAACAGTTTTCTGATAAAAACACCCCCATACGCATATGCGTACTGGGCAGAAGCCCTTTTGGTAATTTACTTGATATTTTTTCCAGTAAAACTTCTCAAAACCGCAGCCTGTCAATCAAGTACCTACCTTCATTGAAAAATATTCTAAACTGCCATGTGGTTTTTATTAGCCGCTCAGAGGAAAAAAGGCTTACACAGATTTTGCATAAAATAGCGCATTCACCTGTGCTGACAGTGAGTGATATGGATGATTTTGTCCGCCGCGGGGGGATTATTGGTTTCGTGCCCAAACGAAAAAAAGTGGGCATAGAGATCAATATTGGGGCTTCAAGCGCTTCCGGTGCAAAACTCAGCTCAAAGCTACTTGAAATAGCAACTCTGATAAAAAATGGACCGGAGACAAAATCTCCATGATAGACTTTATCCGACAGCTGAAAATCAAACACAAGTTAGTACTGATTATCATGTTAACGGTTGTTCTTATTTTGCTGCTGGTGGGCTCAACACTTATTATAAGTGAACGATACCTGTCAAAGCAGTCAATGGCTGACCAGTTAATGACCATCAGCCATATTATTGCCGATAGAAGTACGGCTGCGCTCAGTTTTGATGATCAGGCGGTTGCAGCTGAGGTTCTCTCAGCCCTTGAACATAAGTCATCCGTCGTGCTTGCCTGCATTTATGATCACTCCCGGTCTCTGTTCACTTCATATGCACGAGACAACTCAGCTAACTGTCCGCCAGCACCTCAAAACGAAGGCTATCAGTTTCAGGGGGAGTATTTTAACCTTTACCAGTCTGTTTACCTTGAAGGAGAGCGCATTGGTACTGTACATATTCGAGCCTCGCTTGCACAGCTTAACGAACGCCTTCTACAGTTTATTTTTCTGGTTTTATTTATGGTTTCAATGGCAGGTATTGTTGCCTATTTACTGGCCATTAAACTTCAGTCCATTATTTCAAAACCGATACTTGAACTGGCCACTGTTGCCAAACAGATATCAATTGATGCAGACTACACCCCCCGTCTGCCACTGGGCAGCAATGATGAAATAGGCACTTTGAATATTGCCTTTAATAATATGCTGGAGCAGA
>UOFI01000165.1_pt1 | contig 10095 bp, 9 predicted proteins | sample 1988361 | NCBI WGS metagenome assembly UOFI01 (sample SAMEA4712194, study PRJEB27164) | hydrothermal vent metagenome | biome: marine basaltic hydrothermal vent biome; feature: marine hydrothermal vent; material: mineral | place: Pacific Ocean | collected 2011-06-14/2011-07-23 | depth 1689 m
GAAGACGTGCAGGGATGCACTAATATCGCGGTTGCAGGACGCAAAAGAGCGAAGACGTGCAGGGATGCACTAATATCGCGGTTGCAGGACGCAAAAGAGCGAAGACGTGCAGGGATGCACTAATATCACAGTTGCAGGATGCAAAGGAGTGATGCTTTGATATAGTCAGCTGTGCTCACAAAGGTGCAATTAATGGTGCAGCGCTGTTCACCAAATGGGTGAAAGCTCATTTATTAGTAAAGTAAGCATTATCATGCTTTTACAATATCTTTACGCGGCTAACTGATTAATTTAGGTTTAATATCAGCCTGACCTGAATGTTTATATCACCCATAAAAAAACCCGGTAAAAAACCGGGTTTTTTCAGAACAGCTTTCTAACAGAAGCCCATTAGAAATAAGCCGCTATTAACTTACCACTCTTCCTGCGCACCTGCTACAGCAGCTAAAACATCACGAATCGCATCTGGCGTAGACATGATATTCATAAAGCTGTTATCGCCCATCATCGCAAGGTCAGTGAAGTTTATTGCAATACGGAAACGCGCATGCAACGCTTCTGCTTCTTTACCATTAACCAGAATTTCATAAGGCAGGTGAGCTGTAGAGCGCAGCGGTTTGAAATCGATTTCGCTCATCACAAAACCATCATCCATAAATTTCTTGCCGCCTTTTGGTGCCTTCATTGAAACACCAAACAGTGTTTGCGAAGTACCTGGAATGTCAATTTTATAAACCTGACCTGCGCCACCCAGCTTAGCTTTAAGGTTCTTTTCAATCTCGGCAACCATTTCATCATGACTCCCCTTTGAAGCAAGCTCCAGTGGCTCATCAAAGTATTCCATACCAAAAGTATAGTGGTAATCATTTAAATCTTCTGCATCTTTACCTTCAGCAGGACCAAAATCCTGAACATGTCCCAGCGCTTTTTTCAGTGCAGCAGTGGTTTTAGGTAATTTATTGTTCACACGATACGCGTATGACATATATATCGGATTAGTATAAGAAATCTGAACCTTGCCACCCATTTCTGTTAAAGAAATTCGTTGAGCAGCAATATAGCCGCCACGCTCTTTTGAAGCCGCCGCTTTTTTCAACTCATCATTCGTCACAACAATGACATGAGCGCCTTTATATGGCGAATATTCACCGGCAATTTCAAAGCCATTTTCAGTTAAGGCTGATTTTGTAGCCTCTAGCTTGTCTGCAATTGTGCCAGCATCATTAGATGCCAGTGCAAAAGGCAAATAAGTTTGTGCGGCCTGAGCAGTAACTGCTGCAAGACCGACTAACATTGCAACAGCAACATTGGTTAGTAATTTTATCTTCATTTTTTAACTCCAACCCCTTAGAAAGGCATATTAAATTTAGGACCACGCGTATGTAACGTGAGGTAAAAATAAACGTCAGCCCGTATACTTGTCAACGAGAAAATGTTTTTTTTTCACATTTAAGCTTATCAGCATTATCTTAAATAGCTTGGCTATGGCGCTTTCCGCTCTTTGCATACCTATTTTGGACAGAACCCCCACCCCATATGAATCGCCGTTTTTTTCTCTTTATCTCGTTTTTATATCTTTAGAATATAACGACGACCTATACTTATTGCTGTACTCGGCGGATAAATGAACGCCGTGCCTTTGTATCGACCACTGAACACTCTTCACTGTCATTTTAACCTAAATTAATCAGTTGACCGCACAAATGCACTATTAAGTATTTGAGGGTATTAGCTATTCTCACTGAGTGCAAATCACCCGTTCGGTAATGGCGCTGCACCCTAAATTGCACCCCTGGAAGCATACCTGGGAGCACACCTGACTATATCAAAAAAATGCCAAAGACTCGCTATTAGCACTCTTTTTGATTACATCATCTAAACTCCCAGAGGCACACTTTATGGCATCCAACTGGTTTTCCCAGGTTAAAAAACGGCCTCTATCAAGGTTTTAAAAAAGGCGCATCCGTGCACATACCATTAAAAACTGCTCCTGCGTTTTTAAGATACCGTGCATCCGTGCACATACCATTAAAAACTGCTCCTGCGTTTTTAAGATACCGTGCATCCGTGCACATAATTAAAGAATAGTTTTGTTTTTATGTTATTTGTATGGCGCATCTCGCATAAACCGGCACAAAAAAAGCCGCACATTTGTGCGGCTTTTTTGTATTGCCAGTATCCAGTCCAGCTAAGTTAGAACTTCATTGAGTAGCTTCCCTGAAGCTCATACTGAACCATTTCGATCTCTATTGTTTGTGAGGGATCAAACGGACTCTGGCCAGAAACAGAATTTTTAGGTGCATACAGCCCTGCAAAACTGAACTCAGAATCAGCACCTATGGGCACAGTAAGACCAAATGTCAGATGTGTTTCCATAACCGCCGGGGCCAGAATATTAAACATGGTTTCAGTCTTTGGAATAGGCTGACTGCCGTTACTAACACCCACACGCCAGACAAGACCACTGCCCCATTCATAACCCAGCTTATAAACCGTCATATCTTCCCAGCCAAAGCCGGCACCTGCCGCCTGCCCCAGACAACCCGCTCCTATTCCACCTGTAGGTGTACCCTGACAACTGCCATTGGTTAATGGAGCAATGCCATTTGCAATTGAAGCAATATCACTGTAATAAATTTGCTGAATATCAAATACCAGGGTTGAGGCTTTACTTGTTTTCCAGGCCAGACCCAGTGTTGCTGTTGCAGGAATATCAAAACCACCCTTCTCGGCAAACAGGCCTGCATAGTCATCAAATTCACTCATGGATAACTTTGACTGATAAGACGCGCCCAGTGTAACCGCTGAGCCCACTTTACCCTGCCAGCCCAGCTTCACACCGAAACCCGTGGACGAGTCAGGGCCATTTCCTGATAACTTGGACGGATTACTGGATAAACCACCAAAATTAGCAAGGCCTTTTGCCTCAAACGTCTGATAGGCCAAAATAATACCGGCACCAAATGAATGGTTTTCATTTAACTTCGCGGCATAACTCACATTCACAAACAGCTGCTTTAAATCAATACCGGTTGTGCCATTACCAAATGTTCCTGGTAAATTAACAAAACCACCATTCGTACCATCAGTAGATAAAGTGGCAGAGCCGCCTTTATAATTCGTGTTCATTCCGCCATTACCATAAAGAGCCAGCGCCACCGAACTATCACTGTCCAGATGCCAGTTATAGGCAAAGTGCGGGATTAAAAAATAATCCAGATTACTGTCGACAGAGTCAGGACCAATTCTGAAAGTACACTGCCCGGGAGCAGCACATCCATCCGTAGCAGTACCACCACCGGTAACCGTATATGAACGCAAAGGGCTAAATATAGCAGCACCAACATCCATACGCTCCCCCATACCCGCAATACCCGCCGGGTTAGTTGCAATGGCCATTGCATCCTGTGAATATGCGACACCGGCACCGGCCAGGCCTTTTTCTTTTGTACTATAACCATGACCAAAATAACCATTGGTTGCAAATGCGGATGGTGCGACTAACACACCTGAAATAGATAGGGCGATTAAGGACTTCTTAATACCACGTGACATAATTTGTAACCTTCATATTGAGTTAAGCGCAGCGTTAAATTTAAACTGTGCATATTTTATTTTAAAACGATGTTTGAATCCCGACATCAAATATTGCTACCCTGGCAGACGCAAACATCTCAAAACGCGCTTTAAAAGTCAATTGAATATAGGCTCAAACACTATCTTTTACAGTGTTTTAGTTGAGAAACCTGAAAAAATCAAACGAACGGGGGATAAATTTTTAGCCAATTAAAACTATAATTAAATTATAAACTACTAATATTGTTATTTATAAAATAAAAGATATTCACACCCGTGCAAAATAATTTTCAGTCGGGCAACAACATTAATCTGGATTTAATAATTATGCTTTACCCGCTTACGCACCATAATCAAACTATTTCATGTATTGCGAGGAAGCAGAAAAAGACGGGGTTAAGAAGTACTGGTCAGGTAACTTTATCGGCAAAAAAATTAAAGATACCTGAATTACACAGGCATTAATTAACAGACTAAATACCACCTGTTATGACCAACAGACCAAAGAATACCTGTTTATTCGGACAGCCCATCCAACAGGTGAGTAACAGACATGTGATCAGGAGTAAGTAAGCAAGAATACATATGGGGTAACGAGACACTTTAGAATCAATCACTTAAACTTAAGCGCAAACCTCTTAATTTCATGAGCCCTGCAGCACAGGATATACGGAGTAGCAATGCAGGGTGGCATCAAAGCGATGTTTTATCTATCCACTTTGTATGATTTCATTATGGTAATGAGTCTTACAGTAGTGTAAGTGCCATTCAGGGCAGATCTAAAGAAAACAAGACCCGAACAGCGCCTGGTCTGTTTATTCAGGAAGCAGGCCAGCCTCTCAACTGGCCTTATTAAACCTGAAAAATTAAACCTGAAAAAATCAGGTCATCAATGGCATACCATTCTGTGCCCAGGCAATAATACCGCCCCGCAGGTTATAGACATTATCAAAGCCCTGTTGCGCCATAAAACCAACGCCCTGGGCTGAACGGGCCCCACTGCGACAATAAAGCACCGTCATTTCATCTGCATCCATTTCATTAAGCCTGGCAGGCAAAGTATGCAGCGGCAGCTTTTCCGCATTTGGAATCATGCCCTGCGCCATTTCAGCTACGCCCCGTACATCAAGCAAACGAATTTTCTTTCCCTCATCAAGATACGACTGGAGAGTACTCACATCTACTTCTTTAATACCATGCATATGCTGTTCACCTAATATTAGATAGCGTTAATATAGCATATTTTACCTGATTTGTCGGCATCAAGGGAAGCAACAATTCACAATATTATTTATTACTAATAGTTGTCATTAAATTCATAGTTGCACGAAAAAACCTCGACTAATTACTTGTTTTTCAACAGGATACATAAATTCGTCCGTTTTTTTTCAGCCTTTTCTGAGCCGTATTTATTTGTCATAAAAAAAATAATTATTGTAACACTTGCCTTTTATTCACATTCGAATGTAAGGTTAAGCATCGAAAACTAATACGATCGACTAATTTTTTAATTTCTGGTTTTTCAGTGGCACACGGCATATTTAAAATGCATCAGCGAAGGCCTGCCATCGAAAGCAATATCCAGATACTATTTTGAGGAGAAAATTCACATGAGCGATCCAAAGCTAACCATCATTGCAACTAAAGGTACATTAGACTGGGCATACCCTCCCTTTATCCTGGCAAGTACAGCAGCAGCACTTGGCATGTCGGTTTCAATTTTCTACACCTTTTATGGCCTGAACCTTCTTCTTAAAGACACCAGCAGCTTGAGAGTAACCCCCACAGGCAACCCCTCAATGCCGATGAAAATGCCCATGGGACCCAAGTGGTTCAAAGCGATTGATTTTGGCCCTAAGATTCCAAACCTTTTATGGAACATCCCCTTTATGGACAGCATTGCAACAACCCTGATGAAGAAAACCATTTCTAACTGTGGCGTTGCAACCATTGCCGAACTGCGTGAACTTTGCCAGGAAGCTGAAGTTAAGTTCCTTGCATGCCAGATGACTGTAGAGCTGTTTGGCTATAACACAGATGTATTTATCGATGGTGTAGACTATGTGGGTGCTGCCACTTATTTCGATGAGTCTTCTGATGCAACTCAGTCGCTGTTCATCTAGTACAGACTGAATAAATATTACGTTCAAACACCAGGCTTAAGCACATGTTGTGCTTAAGCCTGGTGTTTGAATACTGACAAAAGCCTTCTCCCTGCCCCACAACCTTAGACCCACCAAAAAACCTGTACCCTGAAATAACCTCAGATCAGAGAGTCTCAGGCATTTATTCTGCACTAACCCGCATTCATTACTGTCCTACAGGAATAGAAATACCGTATAATTTACCGACCTGATAGCCGGATACTCTGGCATACTGCATTAAACTGTATTTACAATCCCTGTTATTAATATATGAAGACCCGTCAGCCCTTAGCGGCACTTTTTTTAATTTTACTGCTGATTCTGCCTCTACTGCTCAGAGCTGAACTCCCGGTTCTGGGTGACCCGACTCAACAGGAACTCACCCCCTATCGTGAATATATGATAGGCAAAAACTTCTACCGCTCTATAAAAGCCAGCGTCCCCTTTGTTGAAGACCTGGAAGTCAATGATTATTTTAACAATCTCGGACAGAAACTGGCGTCGTATAGCAGCCAGCCGGATAAGACCTTTCATTTTTTTGTTATTAAAGTGCCCAGCATCAACGCATTCGCCGGACCTGATGCATACATCGGCTTCCATACCGGGCTGATCATTGCCGCTAAAAATGAAAGCGAGCTGGCAGGTGTCATGGCACATGAAATATCACATGTCACTCAACGCCACCTTGCCAGAGCGATGACAGAGTCAAACACCAGCCCGGCGGCAATGTTTGCATCTATTCTTGCGGGAATTCTGCTCGCATCAAAAAACCCGGAAGCGGGAGCAGCCCTTATAATGGGGGGGCAGGCAGTCATGATGCAATCTCAGATCAACTTCACACGGGCCAATGAACACGAAGCGGACCGAATTGGCATTGGCGTTTTAAGGGATGCGGGAATAAACCCGGAAGGCATGGCCGGTTTTTTTGAAACACTGCTGCAGCAGTCTGACCGGGATAATGTATTTGCTCAGATGGAATACCTGCGAACCCACCCTCTTAGCACCACCCGAATAGCCGAAGCCAGAGACAGAATATTACCCGTAGACAGGAAGCTGCCCGATGACAGCCTCGACTTCCAGCTGGCCCGTGCTCGCACGCTGATCGAGATGAATCAGTCTCCCCGGCAGCTTATCAAACAAATTGAGAATATGGATAACAAACAGAGAAATCTGATCACAGACTATACCCTGGGACTGGCCTATATCAGTAATGACCAGGCCAGCAAAGCCATTCCCTTATTTAAACGCCTGCATAAGAAAAGCCCTCACCCCTGGATACAGCTAGCCCTGGTTGACGCCTACTATCATAACCACGATAAAGCAGCTGCACTTAAATTGCTCAAACAACTCAATTCCCTGTACCCCGGTTACCTGCCCGTTTCTATCCGCTACGCACGTGTACTCATTGACCTTAAAAAAAGCCAGCAGGCTATTACTCTGCTCAACTTTCAACTGCGCACACAAAAGCAGGCCGTTGTTTACAACACCCTGGCAAAAGCGCACTACTCCAGGGGGGAAACTTCGCTGGCCATGGAAGCAACCAGCTATGAATATGAGCTGGAGGGTTATGTCAGGCTCGCCGCACAACAGGTAACAAACGCTCTACAGCAACCCCGCCTGAATAAAACCACTATTTTAAGACTGGAATCTCGAAAACACGAACTTAACCGGCAAATTTCCAAAGAACAGAATCACTAACATTAGCACTCGCTTATATTAATGCTTCGTAACATTTTGATGGTCATACATTTTTCTTGCTATCGGCTATGTTTTGGGTATGCTATGGGCACCAGTCTAAATTCATAACTATAACAAGTTAGTAGTACGGATTTCGGGTAAAAATGAGTAACATAAATGTGAAATAAGTTTTTATTCAGGGGCCGCAGATTTACGGATTGTTTATATCTGACTACTATCTATTACACTGGCTCTTTAAACTTTCCACGTAATAAACCTACTGAGGAGTGAATTATGCGGTACACCGCTAAAGCCATTTATACAGCAACATCACTTGCTGCATTATTAGGCGCATTAACTTTCTCATTGCCAAGCGTCTCCGTAGCAGAAGAAGCAACAGCAATTGAAAAAGGTAAAAAAATTGCCTTCAACCGCAAGAAAGGCAACTGCCTGGCCTGCCATCAGATAGAAGGTGGCAACCTGCCGGGTAATATCGGTCCTCCATTGGTCGCAATGAAAGGCAGATTTCCTGACAAGGATAAACTACGTGCTCAGATTGCTGAAGCACGCACTAACAACAACAACACTATAATGCCCCCTTTTGGACCACATGAAATACTCAGTGCATCTGAAATAGACCAGGTTGTTGAGTTTATTCATTCATTATAAAAAATTAAGGTAACTATTTCAATGAACACTAAACGTAGATCTTTTCTTAAGAGCTCTGCAGCAGCAGGAGCCTTTGGCATAGCTGTAAGCGCAGGTCTTATTACCCCTAAAGCCGTTCTCGCTGCCTGGCCTAAAGCAGCATTTGAAGCAACAGATCCCAATGCAGCTATTAAAGGAGCCTTGGGCAGTAGCAATACAACTGAAAGCGCTGATATTGCGCTTAAAGCACCTGAAATTGCTGAAAACGGGGCGGTTGTACCGATCACTGTTACCAGCAAAATCGCTGGCACTGAATCCATTAGCATTCTTATTCCTAAAAACCCAACACCTTTAACAGCTACTTTCACAATGGCTGGCAACACTGAAGGCTTTGTCTCAACCCGTGTAAAAATGAGCAAAACATCAGATGTTCTGGTTGTAGTTAAAGCCGGTGGCAAACTATACAGCACCAAGAAAGAAGTTAAAGTTACTATTGGCGGCTGCGGCGGCTAATCCAGAATAAGAGGAATATAAAATTATGGCTACTAAATCAATCAAGATACGCGCTAAAGCAAAAGGCGGAACTGCAACGGTCAAAGCACTGATCAGTCACCCAATGGAAACAGGCTTACGTAAAAACAAGAAAACCGGCAAAAAGTTCCCTGCACACTTCATTCAGGAAGTAACATGCAACCACAATGGCAAAGAAGTTCTAACTGCCGACTGGGGAACTGCTATTTCAAAAAATCCCTACCTGTCGTTTAAATTTAGTGGAGCCAAATCCGGCGACACTTTAAAAATGAGCTGGGTTGATAACAAAGGTGAAAGTGATTCTGTAGAAGCTAAAATTAAATAGGCTTTCGCAATCACACCTCCTTATAGAAATAACCAAAAGGTAAATTTTATGAAAAAAGTTGCAGTCATTGTATCTGCTCTTTGCATGCTGGCAGCCCCTCTGGCTGGCTTTGCCGCAAACCCGGATCAAGATCTGAAAGATTTCAGAAAGTACTTTACTGAGCGTTTCCCCGATATTGCTTTACAGGATTTCACCAACGGCGTTTATGCCGTTGATAAACCCTCACGTGAGCAATGGGAAGCATTCGAAGAGTTTCCTCCCTATGAAATTTTCGTTGACAAGGGTGAAGAGCTGTTCAAAAAGCCATTTAAAAACGGTAAAACTTATGCAAGCTGCTTTCCAAAAGCGCTGTCTGGTATGAAACAGAACTACCCCTATTTCGATAAGAAACGTGGGGAAGTGATTACCCTTGAATTAGCTATAAATGAGTGCCGTGTAAAAAATGGTGAGAAAAAGCTAAAGTGGAAAAAGGGTAAGATCACACACCTGGCAGCATATATTGCGTATAAATCACGGGGCAAAAAGGGCGCTGTAAAAATTGTTAACTCGCCTGACTCAATGGCCTGGTATGAGCGCGGTAAAAAGCATTTTTATGCTAAACGCGGGCAGCTGAATATGTCCTGTGCTGATTGCCACTACTACAATGCCGGTAACAAAATACGCGCTGACATCCTGAGCCCTGCGCTGGGACAAACGTCGCACTTCCCGGTTTATCGTAACAAGTGGTCTCTGAAGAGCTCTTCAGGTGATGGCATGGGCTCACTGCACCGTCGTTACGGCGGCTGTAACAAGCAGGTACGTGCCAAGCCATTTAAGGCTCAGAGCGATGAATACCGCTCTCTTGAGTACTTCCATACTTATATGAGTAATGGACTGGTATTAAACGGCCCAGGCGTACGCAAATAGTCGTCGCGGCTCAGCTTACCACTGTCTGACTCCATATCAGCGTTAAAAAAATGGACATTTACATTTGTAAACTCACATTTTTTACCTTGATCTGAAGCCAGACAGAGGCAACCTGAGCCGCGACTTCTGTCTTATCGTTACCACTGCCCGACCCCATATCGGCGTTAAAAAAATGGACATTTACATTTGTAAACTCACATTTTTTACCTTGATCTGAAGCCAGACAGAGGCAACCTGAGCCGCGACTTCTGTCTTATCGTTACCACTGCCCGACCCCATATCGGCGTT
>UOFI01000123.1_pt1 | contig 9863 bp, 6 predicted proteins | sample 1988361 | NCBI WGS metagenome assembly UOFI01 (sample SAMEA4712194, study PRJEB27164) | hydrothermal vent metagenome | biome: marine basaltic hydrothermal vent biome; feature: marine hydrothermal vent; material: mineral | place: Pacific Ocean | collected 2011-06-14/2011-07-23 | depth 1689 m
GGGATTGCCCAGCACATAAAACAGCTCGGGATCAGTGGAATTAATATCCACATCCAGGTCTTCCGGGGCAACCGGTAAAAACTGGTTCGCTGTGACGGGAACACCTGCAAGTGGTGGGTTAACATCACAGGTATCATCAAATTCAAATGAAATTTGATTGTTTTCAGGATTAATATAAATCACATCAAAACCATCTACTGGTGCCAGGGGATCTGTCGGCAGCCCCGCCGTTTCTTCTCTGACCTCCGGGTGCGCTTCGGTATCAAAACCACTGCTGCGTACAATGCCGTAGTCAATAGTCAGTACATCCCCGTGGCGCAGCACATTATTGTGAATAGGGTTAGTTGCAATATTACCCGCGCCGGTGGTGGTTAAATTAAATACGGGAATCGTCGGCGTACTGGATACATCTTCTGTAATGGTATCAACATTGCCCAGGTAATCATTGAATGCAGGTGTGAAATTAAATGCCGCCTGAATTGAGCGCGTACTGTCATATGAATAGTTAGCTGGGAGTGTATCGGTAAACTGCAAATCACGAATGGTACCGCCGGTATTATTGGTAATCACCAGCCGTACCATACCTTTACTGCCGACAGGCGAACCCGGTACTCGATTGCCGGTTGTCGGGTTAACACCGCTAATAGCCTGCGTAATCAGCAGACCAACAGGGTTTACTTTGGTGCTTAAATCCGCTGTATCCAACGGGATGGCTGGTGGTGGTAAAAAGCCCCCGGTTAAACCAACCACACCGCCAACGGGGGCTTCAATATCACAGCCCCAGTCGATCTGTGCGTTATTGCGCATATTTTCACAACGGTTCAATATCACACCCACCAGATAGATAAATCGCCCCTCATTCTGGGGAATATCCACCGGGGGCACAGATGGCGGTGGAAAGGTAATATCATCCAGTGGTGGCAGGATCTGCTGCGGGTTTGTCATGGCCTGACAGCTGCCCTGGGTATTACCTGCAACGGCTGAATTATCCGCATCCGTTTCATTTAAACACAATGAATGGAAATCAAAATTAATGTTTGTATCCGGAGGAATCATATTAATGACATCATCGAATTTTAAGTCCTGCAAATCTGCATTACCCAGATTCTGAATATCAACCCGCCAGATCACCTGATCGGCTGTACCGCCATACACAGTGTCCCTCCACACGTCCTGATTAGCCGTAACATTTCGCGCCTGCTTCTGAATAGTAGGTGCGGGCTGGCGCAGGGGGATGGTGACCCGGTTTTGTGCCGCACTTATGCGCACCGGTGTAGCGGATAACTGATCGCAGAACAGGCCAAACTGTGCATCGGCGGCCACTGAAAGGTCATCGGTCACAATGCTTTCCCGGGTTCCGATCGGGCGCTGTACCCTGAAAATAATTTCAATCTGCTGTGGCGTGCCAACAGTCGGGCTGAATGCACTGTACAGGTTACTGAGTAAGGGAATATTCGTGGGCGTAATGGTAATCGTTGTACCCGCCTGAACCGGTTCCACCGCTACATTACAGGCACCCTCATCCGCAATACAGTTCATTGACCCCGGCACCATTTCCAAACCGGATACCAGTAAATCTTCAATAACATCGACATTGGTGAGTGACAGCCCACCGGTATTGGTTACAAATAAATGTATTTCACCCTCTGAACACAATTCGCAGAAGCTGTCATTTAAATCGTGATTTAATGTCAGTTGTGCCGGCGGTAAAATAATGCCCGGGGTATTGGGCAGTGTTAGCCGATTGGATAAACCACAGCCCCAGTCAGTAACGGATACCATTTCATCCTGCGCCGGTATACCCGAATTAAAGCAGCTGGCCTGGGTAATGGAAACCACGATATCGATATCGATAAATTCACCGGGTTTTAAATCGCCGGCGCTGGTATCGGCAAATGTCCAGGTGACAGTCTGGCCCGTAACTACAGCCGTCGCACCTGCTGGCGTGGTGGTAGAACTGACATAATTCATTTCCGGTGGCAGGGTAATTTCAAATAACCCCCCCGCTGCTTCACCATCTCCGGTATTTACAATATGCGCTCTAAAGGAATAGCTTGTCTGGTCCCTTAAAATAATCGCCGGGGGCAGTAGTTCAAGGTCTAAACTGGCACTGAGGAAAGTAACCGGGGCATCACTAAGTGAAAATGAATAATCCTGATCTGCGTCACTGCCACCGGCACCGCCGTTATCCGGTGAGGTGTGTTTGCTGTCAAAGGAAACCGTGGCATTAAAGGTGGTTGAAATATCCAGCACCCGTGCATTAAAGCTGAGAGAGCCCGGGCCGGATAAATCTGCGGTTATCGGCAATAGCTGATAGTCAACCGGCCCCAGATTATCCACCGGAGGCGAGGTTAATGAAAAGGCAGAAAAACCACCGTTGCGGGTAATATCCGCATCGACATTCGCAGATGCTGCATTGGCCCCATCGACAATCTGCAAGTTACTCAGGCCCAGATTAAATAACAGGTTATCCGCTGTGGTGTCGGCCACCAGTTCATTTAAATTAATATTAACCGGCACCACTGAGCAGACTTCTATCGCATTGCCATTATTAATATCACCGGTCAGGTCCAGATCGGCCCTGTCGATACTGACCGATACCGCCTGGGTAAACACATTGTTACCGGAACAACCCGGTGTGCCACCGACAACCGTGAGGGTTGTGGTTTCTAAGTAAGTGCCGATATTTGCATCATTTACCGGGTCATCCACATAAGGGTTGCCCCCCGCCAGCACACCCTCTGGTGAGGTCGCCACATATTCAAGCCGCACAGTAATATCATCAACCGGTGTGCCGGGCACCACACCAATACCACATAGCTGCGGTAAAAAAGCAAAATTTATATTTAAAGGGTTAACCCCTTCGCCGCCGGTGAAATCAACATCTTTTGTAAGCGGGGTCTGGGTACAGGAGGTGGCCCCGGACGGTGTGGTTACGGTTAATAAAACACGGTCACGGTTATTGCTCAGCACCAGGGGTGAGCCGGTTGCTTCACCTGAACGAAGTTCTGCGTTATATGTGAGGTTATCCCAGTTTACTGAGCCACCTTCATACCCCGCCGGGAAGGTATAGGTGATAGTAAAGGGTATAAACTCACCTTCACGGTTTTCATCGCGGTTTATATTATTTGTGTCCGGTGCGCCGGCTTCAAATGGCCCGCCGGTGACCGCGATGGTGCCGGTAAAGGGGTTATCATTTAAGATAAAGCCGGTGGTATCTATCTCATTAATGCCACAACCTGCGGTTATATTGGCGCTGTTATTAATAATAGAACCGGTGGGGCAGACACCGGCACCGCCACCATCAAAGTTCACCAGCATGGATGAGCCGGCACCTAATACATCGGTATCGCCACGCCAGAATATGGTGCCATTTTCAGGAATAGTGCCTGGAGGAACCGCGCCGGTAAAAATGCCCACACCCTGCACTTCAACCTCGGTACCCGCCGGAATCAACGGTATGTCAATGTTCTGTATCCCCAGAGGGAAGGTATCAGCAACGGAGAAGTCATTGTTGTTGGTGTCATCTCCATCGCTGATCACCGATAGATCCGTGCCGGATATACCCAGTGTGTAGCTGGCGGGGTCACCCACATTAAGAATGCCCACGGAGGCGACTTTGCTCATGGTCACCGCCGGCACACCGCTCACCGTTAAATTGGAGGTTTGCGCCGCCGGGTTAAAGCCTGTGCCACACACATTGTCATAACCCAGGCTCCAGCTGAGCAGCCCTCCGGGCGGTGGCGGACAGGTGGCGGTAAACAGGGTAAAGCTCAGGGTTTCGCTTGCACCGGTGGCAATGGTGCCATTATAACTGAATACATCCGTTGCAGAGGTGAATGTCCAGTTTGGTGACACCACAGTTATGCCAAAGTTGTCCAGATCGGTGCCGGAGCCTGCGACTCTGAGGCTGATATTTTTGGCGGTGCCGGTGCCACTGTTTGTAAGGGTTACCGATACGGTCACCGGCCCGCCATTCAATGGAATATCAATGTCGGGCGCTGAAAAGGTTAACAGGGTTAACAGAGGCTCCTGCAGGTCAAACGGCACAACCGCCAGGCTGGCGTCTGTTTTCCCTGTGCGATCAATCACATTAACGGTGTTTGTCAGTACCGGACAGCTGGTTGCATTGGCATCAACCTGCACATTGGCGGTAACATTAATAACCACCGGGGTCACATTGGGTGCGATATAGGGAATGGTAAAAGTGGGGTTAACAAAAGTGCCGGCGGAAGCAGACACCATATTTAATGAGGCCAGGTCAAAATCTGAACTCAGGGTATCGGTGACAGCCACATTAAAGAGACCGCCCTGCCCCGCAGAAATTACGGATACGGTAAAGCTGGCAGGGTCGCCGTCTGCTACCGGCCCCGGGGAGCTGTTCACCTTGGAAATGGCGACTTCGCCAATGCGCACTTCAACCGGTACGATTTCAGATTCTGTCGGGTTAGCCGGGGTATTATCAAAATTAGAATAGCTCACGATAAACAGTGTGTTGTAGCTGCCATTAATAACAAAGGGGGCAACGGTGGATGTGGTTAAGCCGGTATCTAACTGATAGGAACAACCCGGGGGGATATCGGCCGGATTGCCTGCGCTTAAAAGTGTGGTATTAATTAAGGTGCCGGTGCCCCCTGGCTGTGTCGCCGTGGCAGTAACAGGCAGACAGCCAGCTCCGCCGGAAAGCTCCGTCACTGCTAGAGTAAAAGGCGATACCGGTAACCTGAAGCCCACTGACACATCAGTAACCAGGCTCACGGCATAGGCTGTATTATTCTGAATTTCTGTGGCGTTATTCCCCGAAGCACTGTTCGTCACCGTCAGGCGAAAGGTATCCCCGGTGGTATTAGTCACTTCCGTGGTGCCATTCCAGACACCCGCCGAATCCATAAAAGTATTTGATCGTGCTGGGTCGGCACTGATAAAGCTGGATGTTGTTGTTGTGAGATCGGCATCGGCCAGGGCATTTTCTGCAGACAATAAAAAAACTGCACCGGTTAATACACTATTAACCAGTACAGATATTATTGCCTGCTTTATCCGAGCTCTAAACATCTAGTCCACTTCAATTAACATCAAATTCAGTATTTCCTCATCTTTTATCAATTGGTTAAACTTTGTACATTATACATTCCATCGTCCCCTGCTTTCTGTGAAAAACCGCCCAGTTAAAATCATAAAACTTTTCTTTAAAAAGGCATTATAAGTTATTGTTTTTTGTAGATTTTAGTATAGTGCGACAAGGGATACCAGTTTTTTAATCGATGTTTATACCTTTAATACACCTATTTCAGCCACTTCAAGCCGATATTTACTTATTATAGTGCAAATAAGGGCTTGATCAGTGGATATCAGCCCGAGCACTTCATGTGTTTTGTAAGTATTCGCCTTGCCCAACCATTACCCCGGCTATTCACAAGCGGTCATATTAAACAACGTTTATGAATAATCAGGCTAATTAGCCGGTAAGAAATCAATCGGGTAAAGGATGGTAATGGCCGGCACACTTTCCTTCGGTCCGAAATTAAATTTCTTCACCCGGGCCACTATTTTCTTCTCTAATGCCGGTGCATCCATATCACTGGACTCCATACTGCAGGCAGAGACCTTACCATTCGGTTCAATCGTCAACTTCAGTACCAGTTTACCCTGCAAAGTCGGATTCTTACGCAGCTCCCGATTATATATGCGATAAAGCGCCGATTTATAACGATCGAAGACAATCTGAATTTCTTCATCGGTACGGGATGGCCCGGGACCATCACTCAGCGGACGCTCTTCACCAAAGAAGTCGCTGCCAATCGCACTTTCAACCCGGGAGAACTCAACGCCGCCTATGCTCTTACCCGTGCCGCCCACATTACGGCTTAATGATGCGGTGTTGATACCACCGGATGCACCCTCAGCCTGCGCTGTCACCAGTGAACGGGTGATCTTACGCGCCTTCTGCCCTTTATTGCTTAGCCGTGCCTGTGAGCCCAGTTTCTGCTCAGCTTTGTTGTCCATTAAGTCGGCGAAGTTTTCCTTAAAGGCCAGCAAACCTGCAGACTCAGCCACCTTACGGGCTTTTTTAGCCTTTTCTGTTTTCGGCTTAGGCGCTTCTTTCTTCGGCTTTTTGTCTTTGCTGTCGGTTTTCTTTACCTTGGGTTCGACCTTTGGCGGCGGTGGCGGTGGTGGCTCTTTTTTAATCATCAGCTTCGCCAGGCGCTCGGGAATTTCGGTTAACTGGTCCCGGGTTTGCACCGGTAAATCCCACAGAGGTATTAGATAACCCAGCACAATCGTAATTAATAAGGTGATCAGTAATATACGTCTGAAGCGTTTTTCATCATCACCCTGCACTGTCCAGGGCATAATCATGGGCCTGAAAGGGTGCACCGTCATTTCACGCTCAATAACAAATTCGTGCTGGCGCTCCTCTGCCCGCTCATGCACCATCAGAATTTCATCATTCAGTATATTAATTTGCGCAATAACGCTCTGAATGTCTTCCTTAATTAACTCACGGCGTTTTGTCGCCTCTTTAACGCTTTCATCATAGTTAATAACCAGGTTATGTATGCGTTGGTACTTCGCAACGGATTCGTTTTCATCACAATCATCACCCCAAAACAGACAGGCACCACCAATTTTATTAAGCTTATCAATGCGATCACTGATTTCACTTAATAAAATATATTGCTGACGATCCTGAAACAGCTTTTCAAGATCAATATCAATCAGGTGCAGCTGATTTTCCAGATCGGCAATCCGCTGCTGTGCACCATCAATCTTTTGATTGATATTAGCCTGTTCCCGTGAGACATCTATCTCTGACAATTTAAACCCTTATGAGTCTGTTTGTGATGCTTTTTGAATAACAGCCAGGGAAATTTTCCCATAACCTGCGGCAGTACAACTGGACATTACTTTTTTAAGCAATTTAAAAGGTACAGATTTATCTGCAAGTACTGTGACTTCTTTGCTATCTGCAACCACTTTAGTTCTAATTCCTATGACATTTTCACGCTGCTCGACTAACCGGACCTTAATTTCCTCAATCACCGATGCCTTTACTGCCAGTGCATCAGCCGTACTGATAACAGGCTTACCCATCACCAGTATGCTTTCATTGGTGACCAGCACCACCACTGTTTCACGTGGTTTTTTCTCAACTATGGATGCGGGCAGAGAAATTGTTTTTGGCGGTTCCATCACTTCTGTTGAAGATGAGTTAACCAGCAGAAAAAAAACCAGAATCGTAAACACATCCATCAGTGACACCAGGTTGAACCCCGGTGGCTTTTTCTTGGAGCGGGACATACGGTTCATACGCCGTGAATTCTGTCTCATGGTGCATCTCCAATGGAAATATCGGGAAACAGAGCGACTTTTTCAAATATTCCATTCTCTCCCTGCTCAAGCTCCGCTGTGCGTACCGCATCCATTACATGCACCAGCAACTCATACTCAATATCCGGCTCCATCAAAACGGTAGCATTGGTTTTTTCCGGGTAATTTCTTTTTATTTCCAGCAGGTGTTTGGAAAGACTGGCAAAATCCTGATGTTCACCGACTTTAGGGAAACGTGCAACCACTCGCCGCCCATTACCAATCTCCAGACCTTTTTCACGAACAATCACTTCGATCGTGAGTTTAATTTTAGTCGGCGCACTGGAACCGCTGGATGTGGGTAAATTCAACTCCAGAATCGTCACCCGGGAAAACACGGCGGTAATCAGCAAAAAAGGAATCAGCACCACCATCAAATTCAGAAAGGTGGTTACATCCAGTTCGGGTACCTCTTTATCCGGTCGACCGTAGCGACGTTTTCTAGGCATCTTTTGCCGCCATAGCCGATTGACGTTTGGCAAATTCTGAAATGATGTTCAACGTTTTGACAGAAACCATTTCCAGACTATCAACAATTTCACCTGTTTTGGCGGTTAATAATGCGTGCACTATTAACAGGGGAATACCCGCCATTAAACCAAATGCGGTTGTATTCATGGCCACGGATATACTGGCGGATAATAAATCGGCTTTTTCCGCAGGGTTTGCATTTGCCACCGCCGTAAACGCATCAATCAAGCCCATAATGGTGCCAAGCAACCCCAGTAATGTGGATATATTAGAAAATAGCGCTACATAAGGGGTGCGTTTTTCAAGCTGAGGAATGATTTCCATCATGCTCTCTTCCATCGCTATTTCGATATCATCGCGTCGACGCACAGAGCCCTGTCGAGCCAGCCCCATTTTCAGCAATCTGGCAACCGTGGAACGATCCTCGGCAATGAGCTCCCTCGCCTGATCAAACTCACCTTCTTCCAGTAGAGGATGCACCTCATCCCATACTTTTCGGTTGGCACTGCGCACGGTACCCAGTTTTATAAACCGCTCTATTGCGATTGCAAGACCAATTGCAAATACAATCAGTATCGGGTACATAAAGGCTCCACCCGTTTGAAAAAACCGCACAACAGTTTCGATAAACTCCATTATATATTCCTCATAGTTTTACATGTAATTTACACGCAATATACACGCAGTATTTTTTCTAAGTTTAGCATCACATAATACAGTTTTCCTGATTATGTGAAACTCTATTTTATCTCGAGTGACTCAGCTCATAAAAATCAAGCTCTCTTGCAAACACCTCTTTATCAATCGGCCGCATAGAGTCATCCAGCAAACCGGATGTTAAGCTGGACCGAACCCCTACTTCCGAGTTTTTCCATGGCACAATGTACAGTGACTTGGGTGCCTCCTTATTGCCAATAATTGAAATACCTGACAGCTCCTTCACCTGTGATGATGATTTCTTGCCTGCTTTCTTTTTTGCAGTTTTCTCAGACTTAGCCTGTTTCTCAGACTGCGCTGCTTCCTCTTCGGCATTTACCGGATTTATTAGCAGAAAAAAGCCCATGAACAACACAGATATCAAGCCTGACAGGGTGATAATATTTTTTTGCTTTAATTTAATATAGGAATTCATAATTAATAACCTTATAACTCACTAATTCATCCGTTGCGACAAATCTGAAATCCAGATTTTCATCGTTTTATCGTCAGGCTTTAGTTCCTGATAATGTTCAAATTGCTGCAGGGCACACTCCAGGTCTCGCAGATACATATCGCATAAAATACCCAGATTTTTAATCACCGGCAGATAATCGGGGTGTTTAGTTAATGCATTTGTATAGGCTTTTCTGGCATCATCAAATTTTCCCTGCCGCCTGTAAAGATGGCCGAGACGATTATTAGCGACCGGGTGCGCCAGATCTATAGAAACAGCTTTTAACAGATATTTTTCAGCTTTTTCCTTATCCCCTTTATATTCATAGGCGATTGAAAGGTTGACATATGGCGCAGGCACGCGTTTTTCTACTTCAATTAATTTTTCAAGTAATGTTATCGCTTTATCATAGTCTGCAGATTTTAAATATGAAACGGCCAGATCAAACTGATCTTTAATATCCGAGTCAATATTAATTATTTTCTGAGCTTCCGACACATCATCCGTGTTTTCCTTAACCTTTCCGGTAGAACACGAAACCAGTAAAGCACAGATTAAAAGCAGGCGCGTATTTCTGATAACATAAATAAATTTATTTTTCATTTATGCCGCCTCCGGATATTTAAACAATAAATGATTCGTCTGTTTATTTTCTGTATCTGTATCACGGCTATTAACCGGTGCTGAAGCCTCTGACTCCTGACTTTCCGCTTCTTTATCAGGTGCCTCTGGTGTCGTTGCATCTGATTCTGCTGGTGCTGCTGGCTCTGGTTTAGCTGTTTCGGGTTTAGCTGTTTCGGGTTTAGCTGTTTCGGGTTGAGCTGTTTCGGGTTGAGCTGTTTCGGGTTGAGCTGTTTCGGGTTGAGCT
>UOFI01000122.1_pt1 | contig 9576 bp, 3 predicted proteins | sample 1988361 | NCBI WGS metagenome assembly UOFI01 (sample SAMEA4712194, study PRJEB27164) | hydrothermal vent metagenome | biome: marine basaltic hydrothermal vent biome; feature: marine hydrothermal vent; material: mineral | place: Pacific Ocean | collected 2011-06-14/2011-07-23 | depth 1689 m
ATCGGACGGCTGATTTTTAATGATGATGTTTCTCAGCCAGTAAGCTGTGAACAGAATTTTCTTATACAGCATTATTTGCAGTTCAATACGGTAGAAAATTTAAAAAGCTATCTGTCTGAATACCTGACGAAGCCCGAGTCACATGATCAGGATATTATTGAACTGGCCAGACAGCTTGATTTTAATATGCCTGAGCTGCTCAGTATTGTTCTGGCGCTTTCAGTCGAAGAGGATCCGATGGTTGGTCGTGCCATAGCATTTGTGCAATCTCCAGTGGGTGGCTCGAGGCCGACTCTGGGCCTGCTGGAATCTGCACTGCAACCGGTTGCTACAGCGCAGCAGGCACAGTGGATTGCCGGCTGCATTGTATCGGGTATGGCAGTGCAGGCCGGGGTGTTGAATATATTGAATGATAATGCACCTTTGCCGGAGCAGGCGGTGCAGGTTCCCAGCGTGTTGGCACTGGCGTTGCGTAATCAGCATTTTATCTGGCCGGGAACAACACCTGTGGCCAGTGAGTCCATGGTCAAATTACCCGATTCGATTTGTGAGACGGCCAGACAGCATGCGCATTCTCTCATTAATCAGGTGAACAGTGTTCTGGTAATTCGCTCCGCGTCATTAAAGGAGGCAAGATCAGTTGCAAGTGAAGTTTGTCGGCATTTAAACGTTCAGCCTGTTTTTTCAAATGCAGACCCTGAGCTGATCAGAGGGTTGGGCGCTCTGTGTTTAATTAATCGGCGATTACCTGTATTTGAATATGAATTGACGCCATCCGAGCAGAAAAGCATTCCGGATTTGCCGGGTTATGCTGGAGCTAAACTGGTTATTATGGGGCCGGATGGAAACATCGTATGCAGCAGGGGCTCTATTCTGCAATGGACTATTTCAGTGCCGGACAGGGAAGAGCGGGTGCAGCTCTGGAAAAGCTACCTGGATGACGATGAACTGGCGTCTCGACTGGCCCGTGATTACGTACACAGTGCAGGAAGAATAATGGAGCTGGCTCAGATTTCAAAGCGTGAAGCCAGATTAAACCAGCGCCAAAAGCCGAATGAAGAGGATGTAAGACAGGCAGCCTGGGCAGCAGAAGAAGGAGCACTTGGCAGCCTGGTGCAGCCATTAACGGCACGCATTCCTGATGAAGCACTGGTGCTACCAAAAAATACTCGACAGGAGTTGGGCTATTTAATTCAGCGTTGTAAAAATCGAGAATCGTTGGATGATGAGCTTGGCATTACCCTTAAGGCGCGATATCAAATGGGTGTTAAGGCGTTACTGGTTGGGCCTTCGGGAACAGGTAAAACACTGGTGGCCAGCTGGCTTGCAAGTAAACTGGGCTTGCCATTATATCGTGTCGATATTGCATCCGTTGTCAGTAAATATATCGGTGAAACAGAAAAAAACCTGGCAACCTTACTGGCTAAAGCTGAGCAGGCCGAAATTGTACTGTTGTTTGATGAAGCCGATTCATTGTTTGGTAAGCGCACAGACATTAAAGACTCCAATGATCGGCATGCAAATTCACAAACCAATTACCTGCTGCAAAGAATAGAATTTTATAAAGGCATCGTCCTGTTAACCAGTAACAGTCGGGGGCGTTTTGATAGTGCCTTTACTCGGCGACTTGATAAAGTAATCGAGTTTTCACTGCCTGCACCGGAGGAGCGCCGTGCTTTATGGCAGGCACACCTGGGTGTGCAGAATAATCTTTCCATAAAACAGTTTAATCAGCTTGCGGTGGGCAGTGAACTGTCCGGAGGGCATATCCGTAATGTTGTACTGTCAGCAGCCGTACAGGCAAAAGCCAATAATCGCCAGATAGAGTTTGATGATGTGGTGATTGGTCTTGAAAGTGAATACCGTAAACTGGGCCGGCAGATGCCGAGTGAAATTCGCCAGTACCAGGTGAGAAAGTCGTAGTACACGCGACGCCTGGAAACGATCATTATGCAAACTGAAACTGTACAGAAATCGGTAAAAGAAAAACCCAGCGTAAGTTCCACTGTGCAGTCTAATGACATCAAAAATGCTACTCAGAAGGAAACGGGAGCAGAAGCTGGTTTGCCTTTATTTCTTCAACGTTCAGCACCTTCGCCCGATTTTTCAGCACCTCCACCGGATACTCAAAATCAGTCTGCTGAATCTCTTCCTGTGCAGCATCAGTGTGCGGCGTGTGAAAAAGAATCTGTGCCGGGTGAGCAGAAAAATATTCAGACACAGGTCTCTGAAAGCGAAATAGAAGAACCGGGTGATGCTTCGCAGGTACAGCAACAATGTGCTAACTGTGAAAAGGAGATAAATCCCCCCGTTCAAAATAAACAGATGGCTAACATGGAAAATTCAAGCTCAGATGGTTTTGCTGTTCAGCTCTGGGAGTGTGGAGAATATGAAAAACCCACCTGTGTGCAGGCACAGCTAGATACGCCACCGTCACAACAGGAACAGCCAGACCAGGCATTACCAGTACAGTCGAAATGCGCGGCCTGTGAAGCTGAAGATCCGTTGCAGCAGGCCGGTGTAAAAAAACCTGCAAAAAACGCGGGGCACCATTCATCCATGATACAGGCAGAAGCGCGCCGTGGAATTAAAGATGCCGGCCAGGCTTTACCACATGCTGAGCGAATACAGGCTTCATTTGGTCGTCATGATATATCACATGTGCGAGCAAAAATTGGAGGGGAGGCGAGCACAGCAAATCGTCGCATGGGGGCGTTGGCTTTTGCTTCTGGAGATCGTATCGGTTTTCGTGAAAGCCCATCCTTGCATCTGGCAGCGCATGAGGCGGCACATATTGTTCAGCAGCGTGAAGGCCTTAGTCTGCCGGGGAATGTCGGCCAGGCAGGGGATCGTTGGGAGAGGCACGCAGATCAGGTGGCCGATGCCGTTACTGCGGGTAAATCTGCAGAGCCTGTGCTGAATCAGGTAAGCAGTGATTCCTCTGCAGGGAAAAGCGAGTCGTCTTCAATGGTTCAGAAGCAGCTTATTACGGGTGCTGCTCATCTCCAGGAACCACCCGTTAATAGCGGTGGGGGAGCTGGTGCAAAAGCAGAAGTGGAGGCTGAGCCGGCAGAGGCTGAAGCCGGCAGCGCTTCAGAACAGTCAGTGAGTGCAGCAGGTTCTTCAGAGCCACCACCGGAAAAAAATGAAAAGGACAAAGACTGTGAAAAGAAAGATAAATCGCAAAATAGTAATCAACAGAATACAAAACAGTCTGCATCGTCTGATAAGGAGGAAGCCACTGCAACACAGGGTCTGGGTAGCTGTTATGTAGAAGGAGCTGAGGCACCACCCGATAATACACCGAGGCCAAACAATGATTCAGAACCTAATAATGTAGAAGCAGAGAGTAAAACCGACTTTTCAAAGTGGGAGGAAGCAGATGATGCCTGTGAATGTAAAGTTAATGAAGATATAAATCAGCAGGCAGGGCAGATACCGGCTGAAGTATCGCCTGATCAGGAGAGCCCAGAAGCAGCTCAGTCAGAGCAAAACATGCCAGCCGATACGGGGGAGGTTGCGGTAACCGCTCAGGCGACAAGCCGGGAAGCTGCAGGCGACAGTCCGAATGCAGACGAGGGTTCCAGCTCCTTTGCGATACAGGAATTACAGCGTGATGCAGCGATTACTGACTATTATGCGGCGGCAGATAGTTTGCAGGGCATTCCGGCCCGGGCAACCAGGCTCTCGGAAGGTCTGGCATTTGAATCAGGTGGTCAGCTCAGTGCGGTTGAGGCAGTGCGTGAAAATAATGCACTGGATTCTATTCGTTCATTTATGTCACGTGCGGCATCCCAGGTGGAAGATGCCGTTTTCTACGTGCAGAACGAAGTTCCAGCGCGTCTTTCATTAGCGGCAGATGAAGTGAGCGCATCAATTAGAGAGACCGTAGAAAAGGAAAAATCAGCCATTTCTTCACGCATAAGTGCGGCCAGAAGTCGAGCCAGGTCATCTGCCTCGGGTGCTCAGCTACAGATTTTTGCCCGCTATGTCAGCAATGTACGAACAGTTAATACAGAAACTGATAAAGCAATAAAGGCATTACGGGATGAATATGAAACGTCAGCCAGAGCAATCAGCGAGCAGGAAGAGACTGCTTTACTTGAGGTTAATACACGTTTTGCAAACAGTCGCAAAGCTCATGATGAAAGGGGCAGGGTTTGTGGTCAGGAAGCAATTAATCGAGGACAGGAACATGTTGATGAGTATGATAAATGCAGAGCAGGGCGGGGTAATGACAATACGCGCAACAAAGACGATGGCTTTTGGGATGGCTGTCTCACCGTGCGCCGTGCGCAGGCTCAGCAGAAGGCCGCCTGCAGTGTGGCTAAAGGTGTGCGTGACAATATGCTTGAAACAGCTCAGCGTAAGGGCTTTAACCTGCGTGAACAACGCACTCAGAAACGCTGTGCAGTTATTTCAGGTGCAGGAAAAATGCAGGAAACACTTGAAATGGTGGTCGAGCAGTTAACCGCTGGACTGGAAAGTGGCCGGAGCTCTGTGCTGGCTGGATTAAGCAGTGCATGGGACATTAATAACAAGGCGGTAGAGTCCACTTTACAGGCGAACCTGCAGGTACTGGATTTGCAGGAGCGAGAGCAGCGTCAGGCGGTAAATGATTCAGGTTATGTGCAGCAGCTTGCTGTAGAGCAGCTGGCGCATACATCGGCGTCGAGTCTGGCCAGGGGTGTTGGTTCAGCAATGGATTCGCTGGAAATCACATTGCAACAACTTCGCGAACAGTTGATACAGGGAGAGGTACCAGACCCTGATGCGCTGGATATGATATTAACGGATGCACAGCAAGGGCTTGCAAGCGGTGTTAATGCGTTGCTGGATAAAATGAAAGGCAGCGCTGTTTCAGCAGAAATCCAGCTGCTTGAAGCGGCTTTAAATGCGACGGAATCGCTGGCTAGTATCAGCCGCAGTAATGACAGGTTAAGCAGTGAAGGCGAGACAGAGTTTTCTACAAAGATGTCGGTTATGGTGAATGCGGCCAGCTCAATTATGGGGGATATGAGCGCTAAACATGTGGCAAAAGCCAGGGATTCAGTTGACAAGGGTGTTAGCAGTATGAAAAGCATGGTGGAAGGATTTGCCGAAGCTAATAACAAAATTTATGAGGAGGTTAATAAGGCCACCGAAAAATCCATGGAGGAGCTGAATACCGAACTGTTAAATATGCGAAATAAACTGGATGGCAAGATTACCAGTGAAGCCTGGAAGGCTGCGAAAAAGGAGCAGCCTGCCTGGAAGGGAGTGGTGGCCATATTGCTTATTATTCTGGTCATTGTGCTGTCAGTAGTCGTTTCGGTATTAACCCTGGGAGCGGGCGCACCTCTGCTTGCGGTGATACTGGTAGGTGCGGTGGTGGGTGCGGTAACTGCGGGTCTTATACAGGTCATTAATAACTGGGCAGCGGGCGAAGATTTAAGCACAGGTGTGGTTCAGGCCATGGTGATTGGCGCGGTTGGCGGTGCATTGGGTGGGGCCATTGGAGCCGGGGCAAATGGTCTGGCTCAGGCGGCTGTGCAGGGAGCAATACGTGCCGGAGCAAGCACCGCTACTCGAGTAGCACTTAATATTGGCATTAACCTGGCGGGTGATATGCTGGCAGAGGGGCTATCACAGGGGTTTGCAGCTGCAGCCTATGGGCAGGAGTTTAACTGGCAGGGCTTCGTGATGGCCGGTGGCATGTCGGTAGCCTCCACGGCACGAGGTGGTGCTGCCGGTGCGCCCCGTGCAGCCGGTCCGGACAGTGTTTCTGTCTCTGCGCCTGCACCGAGAACAAGGGGTGAAATGGCAAGAGGCGCTTTATTAGATCTTGGTATTGGAATGGGGGTAGCGGGAAGTGTAGAAGCAATAGATGTGGCTACAGGCGGTGAGTTTGATGCCAATCGATTTGCATCTTCGACGGCTTCAGGTTTTGCAGGTATGCGCGCGATTTCCAGGGGCAATCGTGGCTCACAATCCGCAGCGGAGCCAACGACTCGCACCGGTAAGGCTTTGGCAAATACTCGGTCTCGTGTTGGGCGTGCGCGTGATGCCGCATTTTCACGCATGGAAATACCTGAAAGTTCAGCGTTGCGCCAGCGTACGGAGCGGGGTCTGAACAGCGTTGAAAACTGGTTTGCGGGTGGTGCAGGCGGAATGATACGCAATAGAGGAGGCAGTGATGGCGGGCAGGTGCCGACTCGAGTGTCTGATGGCGCAGCTGCAGAAACACCCGTTATTCGCCCTCAAGAGGTTGCAGAGCCTGCGCAAGTTCGAAGAGGGGAAACGGGTGAGGCTACGCCGCCGCGACGAACAATAAGTGATGAAGTGGACACAGGTACACAGGCTAATAAGCGGATTGAGACTGCAGAACCAGTAGATATATCAGCACGGGCCAGGGCAGGAGTAGATGCAGAAGCGCCGATTAACAGGATGAGTGATGCTGAAATATCTGCGATGACAAATACAAAAACACAGGTTGGTGATGTTGACCACGATGTTTCAATAAGGCGTAGGGGTGACGAAGTAGAGTGTGAAATTTGCAGTAAGGCGTGTGCCTCGGTTATGCAAAAAAATGCTGAGATAAGGCAGGAAATTGAGTCAAATACAACACCAAAGGCGCAGGAGCTTAAGGATGGGCTTGACTCAATATCAAATCATATAAAAGAAGTAAAATCCCGAATTGAAGGCAGGCTTGAGGAAGGGGTCTATCAGGCAGGTACAGAGGTGATAAAACTTGCGAGTGATATTGCAAATGAATTTCAGTCTCTTGGGGTCAGGTTTGAGTCATTGGGTGATGCTATTAACACCCCCTCACAGATTCGTAAAGGTGACCTGTTTCCACTCAGTGGTAATACGGGTGAAATTCGTGTCAAATTACTGGAAGGTTCGGATCAGCTGGTGAAAACAACGACCGAAGTAGACAGCGGTGATTTTACCCGAATAGTCAGTGGCGATGCTTCAATACTCGCAGAAGGGCAGCAGTGTATTTATGTTTTACGGGCAAGTGATGGAACAGTACTGAAAGTTGGTAAATCATCAGCAGGTAATGCGAAACAGCGTTTTGGTAAATACCAGAGTGCATCTGAGCTTGTGCCGGGAGGGTTAAAACTGGAAATAACGGCTTTAAAGCAGGGACTAAGTGCAAGAGATGCGAGTGCTCTGGAGGGCCAGTTGCGCAGCAAGCTGGAGGCTGAGGGACATATTATGCCCTGGGATTCAACAGCAGGACGTCTGGACAGGCCTGGCCCTGGAGTGCCAGGGGAAAAAGACCGGACTCCAAGGCGAGATGAGAATGGCAATGTTATTAAGGTGCCTGATTCCGATGACCCGACAAAAATGCGGCTTGTTCGCTGGCCACCAAGCTATGAATGGGATGGTGCAAATTTAAAAGCGGTCGACCCAAACAACGTCAGGTTACGACGACTATCACCGCCAACGGAAGCTGATTTAAGGGGATTAATGGAAAAACATCAGGGCGATGTACAGGCTGTTGCTGATCGTCTCACTGAAATTAGAAATTACCCTGTGCCAAAAGGCACCCTATATAGCTGGTTATCAAAATATAAAATAAAAACAGGAGATTTTAAGCCATGATTGCTGATAGAACGAAAATGACGCGAAATATTCCCGATGAAATTCCAGAAGAATTCTGGAAGATCATTGAGTCCCTCAGAACTTCAAAAAACAGTTTTTCACAAGTTTTTGACAGTTTGGATGAAACGGAAATTATACGTTTTGCCTGGAATTATGAAGAATCTGCTTTACAGATGAAAATGTATTTTGAGTCAACTTATGAGTTTTCTGAAGACAGTGTTGATGAGTTTTGTTTCTGGATCGTATCTCAGGGTGAAGAGTATTATCGCCAGCTCTGGGAAAAATGTGAATTTCAGATAGTAACTAATATGAACTCCGAACTTCAATATCAGGCTGATCCCGGATTTTATTCTGCCGCGTGCGATGCGTTTTATCAGCGAACCGGAGAAGAGGTGCCAGAAAAAAATGATGACCTTTTTTATTGATTAATGAATTGTTTACGCTATCCAGTCAGGAATGAATTAAAATTTTAAATCCAGCGCCTTGTAGTGAGGTGGTTTGTCAAATGAAAACCACCGTAAAATTGAGTGAGAATTATGAATGATCTGCAGAAAGAAATAAAAAATAATAAAATAATACGTAATTTTATTATTTCAGATGAAGTATTAAAAGACGAGAGTTTTTTAAAGCTTCGAGCTGATGGCCTTAAATTTATAAATGTTAACCTGAGTGGATCTAACTTGTCAGAAATTCACTGGCGAAACTGTCAGATGGAAAATGTGATTCTTGAAAAAACGGTGTTTCATAACGCAAATATCCGCATGTGCCAGTGGAATAATGTTCGAGCGGCAAAGTCTGATTTTTCATCGGCGATATTCGAAAATTCATATGCTTCAGGCTGTGCTTTTGATGGCGCAAACTTTACTGAGGCTAAATTAACAGATACTAATTTTTCAAGAGCAGATTTTTGTGGTGCTATTCTGGACGGGGTAGACGCCTCGGGAGCAAGTTTTCGGGGTGCAGATTTGCGCAATGCAAGCCTGAAAAATGCAAATTTTGTTGATGCCGATTTACGCGGTGCTGATTTAACCGGTGCGAATCTGCAGGGTGTCGATTTTAATGGCGCTGATTTGCAGGGAGCGATTATTGATGAGGCTTTTCAACCTCAACAGAAAGATAAATTATTTTCTCCTGCATTAGAGGAAATGGCGGGTGAAGTTGCACCGATCGTTGCTCAACTTTTACGTAAGGGTGCAGAAAGTGAACTCTTTGATGCTCAGGCACAGGTCAGCATGATGGAAGAGTTACAGCAGTATGGCTGGACAGAGTCAGCAGCCGATTCTGACGGTGTTAATAAAGAAATTGATGCCGTTCTCAATGCAGCATCAAAGGTTGGTATAGCACCGCTACTGGAAGCATTGCAGCAACAGGGCGATGAACCACCGCAAGCGGTAGCGACATTATTAGAAGAGTTGTCAGCAGGTTTTAAAATGGCTGAAGGTGCAAATACTGAAGACCTGTTAAAGCGGTTAGTTGAAAGTTTTAAAACAACAGCACCCGATAAAAGCCATTAAAAGAAAACGAGATAAAAAGACCGAGCGTAGTAATAACAGATACAAACAATACCATCAAAGTTGAGGTGTAAATAATGTCAGTCAATACTTCACAGCAACAAAAGAAAAAATACAGTGCCGCGCATACTTTATCATCTATGAATCATGCGCAGAATAAATCGGCTCTATCCCAGCAGGTATCAGCTCATACGCCAGCATATTTAAAACACAGAACACAGACAAGTCCGTCTTCTATTTCTGTCATGCCAGCCCCATTCGCTGATGAAAAAACGATTATTCAAGCTAAGCCAACGGTGGGCGCAGTGGAAGATGCATATGAGCAGCAGGCCAATCAGGTGGCGCAGAAAGTGACCGCTATTTCAGATACGGAGGTGGCACAGCCATTTGAACAGCAGAACGTTCCGGAGATTCAAGCGAAAGAGAAAATGCCGGCTTACCTGCAGCAGAATTGCCATGAATGCCAGAAAAAAGT
>UOFI01000127.1_pt1 | contig 9375 bp, 7 predicted proteins | sample 1988361 | NCBI WGS metagenome assembly UOFI01 (sample SAMEA4712194, study PRJEB27164) | hydrothermal vent metagenome | biome: marine basaltic hydrothermal vent biome; feature: marine hydrothermal vent; material: mineral | place: Pacific Ocean | collected 2011-06-14/2011-07-23 | depth 1689 m
TCGCCACCCTGCGCTTCAGCCATTACTTTGGTCAGTGCCGCTGTTAATGTCGTTTTACCATGGTCTACGTGACCGATTGTGCCCACGTTTACATGGGGTTTGTTACGTTCGAATTTTTCCTTGGACATTTGAATGCCTCCCCCGGGATGTAAAATTAAAGTTCAAATACTAAATACTGGAGCTCATAACCGGATTTGAACCGGTGACCTCTTCCTTACCAAGGAAGTGCTCTACCGACTGAGCTATATGAGCAAATTCTTTACTGAATACAGCGCTTCTCAATCTGTTCAGGGTTCACAAACAGTTACCCTCTATAGCTTCAGTAGCCTAAATCATTCTCACTGCGTTTATTCAACGCACATTATTATGTGGAGCGGGTGGCGGGAGTCGAACCCGCGTCATCAGCTTGGAAGGCTGAGGTAATAGCCATTATACGACACCCGCCTGAACCCGGACCTTCTAATCTACACCGGGCTATTACTATCCAGCAGCTCACTTAACAAATTTGGTGGAGGGGGGAGGATTTGAACCTCCGAAGCCGAAGCAGCAGATTTACAGTCTGCCCCCTTTGACCACTCGGGAACCCCTCCAAAACTGGAAGCCGCATATTTTGCTTGACAGCAGCTGAACTGTCAACAAAAAGCGGCCCAAATCCTGCATATTATTGTAATAAATCAGCGCAATTAATATACAGAGCTTTGGGCCGCTTGCTATGCAGCCTTGACTTCACTGTAATAAAGCCAATAAATATGGTGCCGGCACCATGAGTCGAACACGGGACCTACTGATTACAAGTCAGTTGCTCTACCATCTGAGCTATGCCGGCTAATTCTTTAATTACTACTACCGGATAACCCCATCTGAGCTATGCCGGCTAATTCTTTAATTACTACTACCGGATAACCCCATCTGAGCTATGCCGGCTAATTCTTTACTTTCAGGCAAAACATGTACTTTGCGAGAAGGAGCGCAATTCTAGTGAAAGAAGAGACATTTCGCAATGGGATTTTGCAATTTATTTACATTTATTTGGGTTTTTTTGCCTCAACTGCCACTGACACCTGCAAATCAGCTCAAAGCGGCTTATCACATTCACGATCCAGTATGGAAACACCCTCTGTTAAATACTCGTCCATAGAAAAGCCAGTGCCGTTTAACGAGTTATCGACTTTGTAGTCCAGCCAGTAGATATCATACTCACGATAAATAATTTCAATTTCAGCTTCAAACCCCAGAGCAACAACGTTTTTTACCCGTCTGTTTGCATGGTTAGGCTCCCTGAAATGCCCCAGCGATATACTGTTCTTCTTTGAGCCGCTTAATACGATATAAAAATCGGTTATATTGTTTCTACGCAACTCTTTTGCCATTTGCTTGGCCTGCTTTCTATTCTGCAGTGCAGGCATATAAACCCAGTAGCGGTGTTTTTCTAATTGCTGGCGTTTTCTAACCGAGATTTCTTCAACATGCTCAGCCAGAGACTCCTGTAGTTGCTGCATTATATTTTCATCCTTAAAGGGGCCCAGCGTAAAACACGCAGCCACCTCGGGATCAGGCTCTGCCATGGACGCTATCGCGACACCCAGGCTGCTGCTATCACCTACTGCTTCTTCTGCTGCTGCATTATTTTCACCTGCAGTATCCGCCTGTGAAATCTGCGGCTCCTCTTTGCTTCGATCAAGCTCATGCAATAATTCCAGTGAATTTAAATTTTCAGCCAATGCAGGCAGCTCATGGCCCTCTGGGACAGGGCTTAAATACTCCCATCCCGCATATAGAACATTCAGAACGATGATAAAAACAAGAAAAAGCCGCATAATATTATTCTATTCAATCCAACTGTAAAATTTTCAAAATCACTTTCCAGACTCTTTGAATGCTGTAAAGTTTTGACTTTACCTGCTTTCATTGGCCACCAGTCTCAGACCATAATGCACGAGTAGCGGCTCATAATCATTCTCCTGCCCCAGCCCCCGTGACACCCACTCACCGTCACCTCCCGTTATTATACAGCGTAAGCTGCTTTTTATATTTCGCTTATGCCTCTCAACAATGCCTGATATACCTTCCAGCACGAGCTGAGCACACCCCTGAGTGATTGCGTTTTCCGTCGACGACGCCAGGGACAATATACCTGAAATATCAGCACCTGCTTCATCATCTATATGTAAACGACTGGCCTTTGCTACTAACGCCTCACGCATGGTTTTTAAACCGGGCATAATCAACCCACCCAGATGCAAGCCCTGGCCATCCACAATATCAAGCGTAATAGCGGTTCCACAATCAATAACACATACAGCCTCACCCGCCGCCTTTAACGGGGACTGGAAAGCCGCAATCATTGCCAGCCATCGATCAACCCCCATATGCTCCGGTGACTCATACGAGTTTGTAACTCCGCACTGTTTCACCCGGGTTTTTGCAAAGCTTATATTATATCGTTTATTTTTATTTAATAACGTCACCAGTCGACTCTTAAACGACGTCCCAGCAACCAGGCTCACCATCACTCGGCCGCCATTCACGGGCAACCCCAGCCGACTTATAACTGAATCAAAAGTATCCGCGCTATATTCAAGCGCATGATGATTAACAGGCTCCCCTTGCTGAAAACTAACCCACTTAATTCGGCTGTTACCAATATCAATTGTTAACATTATTGTCTATCTTAAGTTTCACATCTGCCGCATACAGTCGCTTTTCTTTACCCTCTATTTCAACTTGCAGAGCATAATCTCCCGTTATACCAAGCACCCTGGCCTGCGTTTCACCGGTCTCAGATTCCACCACGACATAACGACCGGATAATGCATCAAAGCGCTTCCAGTCACCAGCAAAAGTATCAAAAAAGGACTGTTTATACTCAGTACAGCATTTGATCAGCGCATCAATCAACTTTGCAATTAGTGCATTTCTCTCCATTACATCAATCACTGTAGATGACGCACCGTACAAATCCACCCAGGGCTGGTTAATTTTTTCAGCAGAATAAGCCGGCATATTTACATTCAACCCAATTCCTATAACAACAAAAATATGCTCTGATCTAATGCGTGTTTCAACTAGAATACCTGCTATTTTCCTGCCTTCCAGCAAAATATCATTTGGCCATTTAACCTGCGGAGCCAGCCCTGTTTTTTCAAGCACCCTGGCAACAGCAACTCCACAGGCTAAAGACAGACCACCCAGTTCACTTATAGAAGCAGACTCGAAGCGACTACCCATTGTCATGTATATATTAGAATCTGCTGGAGACTGCCAGACCTTACCATTACGCCCCCTCCCTGAATTCTGCTTATTTGCAATGCAAAACATATAATCGTGGGAGCCTTCTTCCGCTAATGCCAGCACAAAATCATTAGTCGACTCTACACATTCAAGAATATCAAGACGGCTAATCAGCTTCAGTATGTTAGCGGATAATGCCCCGCGAATGACGCCAATATCAAGCCTGCTTTTTTCTAATACTTCGTCCGCCATAATGTTTATCAGTCCGCGCTCAGCACTATTAAATTTTCTTGTCTACAATACCTTAATGAAGGGCATATAACCCTAAATTAATCAGTTGACTGCGATAAAACGCACTGCGGGAACGCACCTGAGTATATCAAAATGCACGAAGTGCTGGCCACTTACACTCTTTTGATGCCTCATCGCTCTCCCACAAGCGCACTTTAGAACGGCCCAACTGGCTATTTCAGGGTAACGACAGGGCAACTAACAAAATATTGAGCTTTTAATCATTAGAAGCTTACCCCAAATGCTTTATTGATATGAGAGTTTCTGGGGAAACATTCGGGCTAACAGCAATTCAGTTAATACTGATGCACAGCTAATACCCTGGCTCTGACTGCCTGATACTAAAGACATCTACAATCTGACAAAATTTTGAGGACATATAGTGGATCTAGCAACCTTATTGGGGCTCATAATCACCCTGGGTTTTATCCTCGGTGCGATTCTCGCCGGTGGCTCAATTTTACTCTTTGTAAACGTACCTTCACTGCTTATTGTGCTGGGTGGCAGTGTTTCAGTCGTACTCATGCAATTTACACTTGGACAGTTTTTTGGAGCCTTCAAGGTTGCCATGAAGGCATTTATCCATAAAAGTGTCGATGCCGCCCAGCTGATTGAACAAGCCGGGGTTCTGGCCAATGTAGCTAGAAAAGAGGGCATGATGGCTCTGGAATCACAGGAAATTGAAAACCCTTTTCTTAACAAGGGGATTCAGCTCTGTGTGGATGGACACCCCCCAGACCTTGTGCGCAAAATGCTCAGCAAAGATATTAGCCTGACGATTAAACGCCATGAAACCGGGCAGAAAATATTTAAGGCACTTGGAGATATTGCGCCGGCCATGGGAATGATAGGTACATTAATTGGTCTTGTACAGATGCTGGCCAATATGGATGACCCCAAATCCATAGGTCCTGCAATGGCCGTTGCACTACTAACAACACTCTATGGTGCCGTTGTTGCCAATGCATTTGCACTGCCTATCTCCGATAAGCTGGCACTCAGAAGTGAGGAGGAAAAAACCAATCGCACGTTAATACTTGAAACGATCAGCGGCATCCAGGAAGGCATGAACCCCCGTGTACTTGAGGAACTACTCAAAGCCTTTCTACCTGAAAACCAGCGAACGTCTGCTGGTGATTCAGAAGAGTAAGACACAATGGAAGAACAGGAAGAGGTCAAATGCCCACCCCCCGGCGCACCTGGCTGGCTGGCAACATTTGCAGATTTAATGTCATTACTCATGAGTTTTTTCGTACTCCTGCTGGCTTTTTCTGAAATGGACGCATTAAAATTTAAACAACTGGCCGGTTCAATGTCACAGGCATTTGGTGTCCAGCGCGACGTAAAAACAAAGGAGATCCCAAAAGGCACAAGCATTATTGCCAAAGAATTCACTCCCGGCAGACCTACTCCTACGCCATTAAAAGTAATGCGACAACATACAACAGATGATAGAAAAAATAATTTAGATTTCAGAAAAGGCCCCGACAAATCCTATGAAGAAAAAAAGAAACTTGCAGAAAAACGTCTGGAACAACTTAAAAAAGCGCTAAAAAAAGAAATAGGCGCTGGACAGATTGAAGTTTCCGGCGATAACGAACGAACAATAATACGCATCAGAGAAAAGGGCTCATTCTCATCTGGAAGCGCCAGCTTAAACCGAAAATTCAAACCCGTACTTAAAAAAATTGCCGATGCAATCGACAAAACACCGGGCAAAATCCATATTTCCGGTCACACAGACAACATCCCTATATCTACCTATAAGTTCAGGTCAAATTGGGAATTATCATCAGCACGCGCTGTATCAATTGTTCAGGAAATACTGCGAATAAAAAAAATACCCAACAAAAGAATTGTTATACAGGGGTATGCCGACACCGTGCCTCTGGTACCAAACACAACATCAAAAAATCGGGCCACTAACAGGCGTGTAGAAATTGAAGTCATTAGACAGACTGAAACTGTCAAGGAACTGCCCAGCCTGATTAAGTTTTCTGATTAATATACAGAGCACATAAATTATGTCTAAAGATGAAGAACGTCGAGAATATTTTAGAGTGGATGACAAGGTGTACCTCACCACCCATGTTATAACAGAAGAAGAATATAATGCTGCACCCGAGACTCTTGAAAAATTGCAAGACGACCCCTTTATTTTAAGTGCTGACTTTGCCACTCTTAACAATAATATTAATCCGGTACTCAACAACATCAGACAGATACATCCAGATATAGCAGAATATATAGAGTTTTTAAATCGAAAAATTGACAATTTAGGCCTCTTGCTTCTTAAAAAAGAAAACAGTTTTGACTCAAGCAAACTTTTTACAGTGAACATCAGCGCATCCGGCATATTGTTCAATACAACTCAGAAAATGAAGCAGGCAGACAAAATAAAAATTGAACTCATATTATTACCCGAAAAAATTGGGTTGATAATCTATGGCCACGTGACCAATCGCAGTAATACAAATAACGTATCTATTGAATTTGAACACATAAGAAAACAGGATCATGAACTAATGATCAAACACAACTTAAACCGTCAGATGAGTGAAATACGAGAAAAAAACGATAATAACTAGACTGCAACCTGAAATTAAATTAAACACGTCAAATATGACTGGGGGGCTACAAATAAACAAAAACTATTCATCACTCTGATACACAACAACCTGGTTGCGGCCAGCCGATTTAGCAAAATATAAAGCACGATCAGCCTGATCGAGCAACTTCAAACTCAGCTCATCTGCAGACAGACCACGCTCATCAACTCTATCAAGCATTTCAAGCCCTATAGAGACTGTTATTTTTACATTCTGACCGCAACCTGTTAGCGCATCACACTCTACCGCTTTTCGTAAGCGTTCAGCGATCTCAACGGCACCCTCTGCCGTCACACCCGGCAACACCACAGAGAACTCTTCTCCACCATACCTGGCCACAATATCACAGGCCCTGACCTGCTCTTTGATAAGGACAACAAGACGCGTCAGAACAAGATCTCCAATATGATGTCCATAGGTGTCATTGATTTTTTTGAAATAGTCCACATCAAGAAACATGCAGGCCAGGTTTTCATCTTTACGCAAACTTCTTTCTATTTCGTCAGAAAAGCGCAAATCAAAATAGCGCCGGTTATATGCTTGAGTTAATGGATCCTGATAACCTATTTCTTTCAAGCGTTGCTGATTTAAGCAGTTTTCAATAGCCACTGCTGTCATGGCAGATAGTTTTTGTAAAAAATTTGTCGCGATGCCGGGTTGATAGCGGTTTATGTCACGACTCAATAACATAATGGTTCCAATCAACTGATTCCCCCGAATTAATGGCAGCAATGCAGCACTCTGACAGTCGCTTATAGCATCTGAATCAGCATCTTCAAACATCCAGCTGTACTGCTCAATCACCTGCGGACCCAGGGCTGGAAACGTGGATAACGAAGATATTTTTTCCCTGTCTTTTTCAGTATCGAGAATAATCAACTTAGATCGATACAGGTACTCTGCATCGACGTCGTGACCATAAAAAAGCTTTTCTGCATCACGCTCAAAATCTATAATCGACATAACGACGTCCTGCAGCTGGAACCGTGCCTGCATCTGAAATAAAATAAAATCTCTGAGTTGAGCGGGAGTATTTGCCGAAATAATTTCAAAGCCGAATGAGTCGAATAACTCCTGCTTCTGTTCGTTTGTTCTGGCACGGCGTATCAGGTTATCAAGTTGCCGCTTAAGTTTTTGATTTTCTGAAAATATGGTCTCTTCCATACCCCTGAGTTTATATCAAATTAAATGAATTTCACCATAAATAATACTGTTTTAGCTGATTTAGGCGTTTATGTGATTACCGGTACATTCCGCTGAAGGCAACGGATTAAATAATGATGTATATCAATATTGTTTTGATGTTTGAGGGAGCACATCCGGTACTTTTTTGATCTGCCCCTTAAGCTATACTATCCCGAGCACTAATCTAAATTAATCAGTTATTCACGCAAATACACGGTAAGTCTTTGGGAATGTCAGTTATTTTCACCTGGTGCAAGTCACCCGCTCAATGATGGTGCTACACCCTGTATTGCGCCCCCGAGAGTAAACTCAGGAGCAAACCTGGCTTATATCAAAGCATCGCTCCTTTGCCTCCTGCAACCGCGATATTAGTGCATCCCTGCACGTCAGTAAAAAACTTGCCATTCGCGCTCTTTTTGATTACGTCCCATAATGATCAACATGGGCACTCCCAGAGACACACTTTATGGCGTCCAACGGATTAATTCAGGGTAAACAACTGATTTGGATTGCGTAATAAAAAAATGCGTATTCACCTTATTGATGATGAGTGTTTTTTTCATATCGACAGGCAACTCAAGGGCTTGCACAGACGTTTACGATTCAACTGATTTTTCCAGGTTTATGCACCCTGAGGGTTCAGATTAAGAGGGTGGTGGGTTTGCTGAGGTTTATCTTCTGTTATATCCGATGCCTTTACACTGAATTATTTACACCCTCGATTTTTTTATTTTCAGTGCGGGTTTTGAGGCTGTGCCCTACTGTTTTCAGGCTGCCCTGCCCCTGCTCGCAGAACGATGACTGCATCCTTCTAACTTTAGCATCCCGTATTCATTCCCCTTCAAGGCCAGGGTGGCAAAAGCACCCACCCTGTTAAAAAACGCTCCGGCGTTTTTTTCACATGGGGCGTGATGACGGCTGCCAACTGACTTTGTAAGCCCATTTATTTTTATATTTTTAGCATTTTACTCTGTTTTGGCTATTCCCTCTGTTCCGTGTAGGATACGGCCAAAATTTAACACAAAAAAAACCCCTGTAGATTATATCTACAGGGGTTTTTTAGTGTTAAATCCTGGCAGTTATATCCATGGATGGATGGTATGTTGACTTTGCAGGAGCAAAAGTCGTGTCCTACTTTATTCGGGCTATCCTGCCCTCACCCCTTCGGGGCCAGGGTGGATAAAGCGTCCACCCTGTTAAAAAATGCTCCAGGCATTTTTTTCACATGCCCATGTTCGAGTAGCACACTGCTTTTCGCGATTTACAGGCAAAAAAATACCCAGCTCAAAATGAACTGGGTATTTCCGGTGTTAAATCCTGGCAGTGTCCTACTCTCACATGGGGAGACCCCACACTACCATCGGCGCTAATTCGTTTCACTTCTGAGTTCGGGATGGGATCAGGTGGTTCCAAGTCGCTATTGCCGCCAGGAAAGCTGGTTTGAGACGCTACACAAAAACTGACATATTACAACCGTCAATCTCTGTGGTCTCACTACTGGGGTCAGAGCCGCTTAACAGCAGCGGGTCTGACCCCAGTCAAATTTGAATTCAAGTTTTTGGTTTCACAGTCATCAGCACTGTTTTATTTCAACAATGTGATCTATTTGTATCACGTCGCTTAACACAAGTGTTACACCACCAAGATAAACTTCACTCGCAGTCCTTCTCCACTTTCGTGGGAACATACAAGTCACTTGGGGTTATATGGTTAAGCCGCACGGGCAATTAGTACAGGTTAGCTTCACACATTACTGTGCTTCCACACCCTGCCTATCAACGTTGTAGTCTTCAACGACCCTTTAGAATCTTCAAGAGATTAGGGAAACTTCATCTTGAGGCCTGCTTCCCGCTTAGATGCTTTCAGCGGTTATCAGTTCCGTACGTAGCTACTGGGCAATGCCATTGGCATGACAACCCAAACACCAGGGGTACGTCCACTCCGGTCCTCTCGTACTAGGAGCAGCTCCTCTCAAGTTTCCAACGCCCACGGCAGATAGGGACCGAACTGTCTCACGACGTTCTAAACCCAGCTCGCGTACCACTTTAAATGGCGAACA
>UOFI01000082.1_pt1 | contig 9360 bp, 10 predicted proteins | sample 1988361 | NCBI WGS metagenome assembly UOFI01 (sample SAMEA4712194, study PRJEB27164) | hydrothermal vent metagenome | biome: marine basaltic hydrothermal vent biome; feature: marine hydrothermal vent; material: mineral | place: Pacific Ocean | collected 2011-06-14/2011-07-23 | depth 1689 m
TCGGTGTGCGCACAGCGAAGCTTATGATGGATCCACTATCAAAGCATTGAAATGAGCTCAGAGGCAATTGAAATGATGTGTTACACCCTTGATGAAGTTGGATAGTTAATTTTGATCAAAGCCCTTAACGTCTAAATTCTAGAAGTATATTTTATATATTCGGAGATACAACCCATGTCAGATCAACCACAATTACATTCATCTATTGTTGCAATGATTTCACTAGCATCAGGCATTGCTTCTAATCACCCCGCCATGGGTCAGTGTCAACTTGCACGGTTAAGAAAAATAGGTGTTGCTGAACATCAAATTGCAGCTGTTATAGAAATTGCTCGTCACATTCGAGATGAAGCATCTGAAAAACTGGATTTCGCTTTTAACGAAGCATCTGGTGTTAATGTGAAAGATAAAGAGACTGACAGCTCAAGCAACACAACCTCAAACAATACTCAAGCAGATACTTCAGAAGAAGTTTGTGACTGCACCCCAACACCCAGTGGTTTGAGTTGTTGCTGAATCAATATAGCCACTCAAAAATCACAGAATAATTTAGGAGAAAGATATGATAACAATAAAAGTACTCGGCACGGGCTGTGCCAACTGTAAAACAACCCTTAAACTTATTGAGGAAGTCGCAGCTGAAAAAAATGCAGATATACAGATGGAAAAAGAGGAAGATATACAGGCCATTATGGCTTATGGTGTTATGTCTACACCCGGTGTCGTTATTGATGAAAAAGTGGTGCATGCGGGTGGTGTGCCCAGCCGTGAGAAAATAGCACAGTGGCTAACTGTGCTCGATTGAATCGTCTGAGCAAGCCGCTACTGACAGTGGTTGTTGTGGTAATAAATAAACCTTGCAAATAAAGGAGTACGATGATGCTGGAATATGAAATCACCGCCAGACGTGTCGATGCCCATGGCAGTATTGCACAATGTAAGGATGCAACGCTGATTATTGACACTGATCTGCAGGGAAGAATGGATGCGTTTAATCCCGCCGAACTGTTGCTGGCGGCGGTGGCCGCCTGCATTCTGAAAAACATGGAACGTATTTCACCGATGATTCATTTTGAATATCGCAGCGTAAATATCAAAGTGCATGGTGCAAGACAGGATTCTCCAGCAAAGATGGTCAGCATTAACTATGAAATCATTGTGGACAGTGATGAAAATGAGCAAAAACTTAAACTAATGCATGACAATATTCGCAAGTTCGGAACCGTTTACAACACGGTTGCCTCAGGCACAGAACTTACAGGTGTACTAAGGAGACAGACATGAAAAAATATTTCATCTGTATTTTGTTATTTGCCATCATTACAAACGCAAATGCCGGAGACCAGTCGCTGGAAAAATATATTTCCAACTTCGATTATGCCGCCCGAAAAGAAATGAAAATTGATAGCCACAGCCTCATAAACTTATTAAAACAAGGAGAGGCGCAATTGATTGATATCCGCTTCAAAGAAGAATATGCCGCATGGAAAATTGGAGCATCAATAAATATCCCATTAAATGAGCTACCCAAAAAACTGGATAAGCTGGATAAAACAAAAATCATTGTTACCGCCTGCCCACATAAAGACCGTGCCATCATCGCCATGATTTATCTTCGCTCAAAGGGCATTAAGGCAAAATATTTAACCGATGGATTGATTGGTATGACAGAGAATCTTCGTGGTGACAATGCAAAAGATTTTATTGATAAGCTCAATCAACGATAACAGAGAAACGTTATAACGAGCACATAGGCTAGTTACACACTGCTGATAACAACTGTTTCTATTGGTAATATTTTGGCGCATTTGTTTAATTTTTATCCTGACAGAAAATAGCTGTCATCATCAATAACCATATAACCCAGATAGAATATTTATGAATATAATAAGTCGCCGTTCTCTTTCCCTGATTCTCCTCAGCCTTGTTATTATCGGTGTGATTGCACTTATCGCAATCAAAGGCCCGCTGGCTCCGGTTAATGTAAAGACCGTACAGTTAAAACAGGACGATCTTAAGCCATCATTGTTTGGTGTCGGCACGGTGGAAGCACGACGCAGTTATATCATTGGCCCAACTCGTACCGGAAAATTACAGCAACTGCTGGTTGATCATGGTGACAAAGTAACAGCAGGACAATTGCTTGGCCAGATGGATCCTGTGGACCTGACCGATCGGTTGCAAAGTGCTCAACTGAATATCGAAAAATACGAACACCTGGTAGAAGCCGCACAGGCGCGGCTTGATGAAACAAAAAATCGTTATGCACAGGCAAAACGTGAAGACATTCGTTACCGTGAACTGGTGAAGAAAAAACAGATCAGCCATGAAGCTGCGGAAGCGAAAGCAACCGATGCCATAACGGCAAATGATCAGGTACATGCTGCAGAAGCTGATCTTGAAGGCACACGTCATGATCTGCAGCGTTTACAGTCAGATCTAAAAGCATTACAGGCACAGATAGATGACCTGAAGCTGATCAGCCCGGTAGCGGGTATTGTTTCTTCCCGTGAAGCGGAACCGGGTTCGCTGATCGTCAGCGGCACACCTATCTTACGCATTATTGATAACAGCACGCTCTGGGTTCGGGTTCGCATCGAGCAGCGTGGTAGTGCTGAACTTGAAACAGACCTGCCTGCCGAAATATTTTTACGCAGCCGGCCAGAAACACCTCTTACCGGAGAAGTTGCGCGTATGGAACTGATAGCCGATAACCTTACCGAAGAACGTTGGGTCGATGTCGCATTTGCACAGATACCTGAAGGTGTCGCTATCGGTACACTGGCCAATGTCAACATACACCTGCCAGTGGTTCAACAGGCAAAATGGTTGCCCGCAGCTACCCTGCAAAACCACGAACGCGAATCCGGTGTCTGGGTGGTTCGTGACAACAGGGCTCACTTCGTAGTGGTGAAGACAGGTACGCGTACACTGGACGGCAAGATCCAGATTTTATCAGGTGTTATGGCTGATGACATCGTTGTCAGCTACACGAAGAAGCCACTAAATGAAGGCCAGCGACTGAAAGTTATCAATCATGATTAGCCTTGCCTACCGCGATGTATCGAACAGCTTTGGCCGTTATCTTCTGACCGGGATCGGCCTGGGCCTGCTCATCGGCGTCACGCTCACTATGGCCGGTGTGTTTCGTGGCATGGTGGATGATGGCAAGGCCCTGTTGCGTTATGCCGATGCCGACATCTGGGTGGTCCAGCAAAATACCCTGGGGCCGTTTGCTGAACCGTCATCACTGCCTGATGATATCTATCGCGGTATCCTTGCTATCGATGGCGTTCACCAGGCGACCAATGTCGCCTACCTTACCCTGGAAGTAAGTCATGGAAAGCACAGTGTACGAGTAATGCTGGAAGGCATCGATACACAGCAGAACCTGATGCATCTGACAGCCGGCCGGCCGGTTATGCAGCCTCATTACGAACTGGTTGCCGATGAACGTAGCGGTTTCAAACTCGGTGATCGTATTCCCATACATCGACATGACTACGAAGTCGTCGGTCTGACCCGGGGCATGCGCTCGCCTTCCGGTGATCCGATACTCTTCCTGCCGCTGAAAGATGCCCAGGAAATCCAGTTTCTTAAAGATAATGATGCGGTGTTTAGAGACCGCGCACAACTTGAAGCGAATCCGAAACTCAACCCACCCGGCAACCCCGCATTGCTGGAAGCGGTGGAACAGAGCCTGTTCTCCAACCACCGGGTTAATGCGGTACTGGTTCAGCTTATGCCCGGCGCCAACCCGAGACGGGTGGCAGATGATATCGAAAAATGGCTGCGCCTCACCGCCTACCCCAGCGATGAGATGGAAGAAATTCTTATCGGCCAGTTGATCGCCATGGCGTCAAAACAGATCGGCCTGTTTCTGATCATCTTAACGATTGTCAGTGCGGCTATTGTAGCTCTCACTATTTATTCAATGACACAAACCAAGCTGAAGGAGATTGCCGTGCTAAAACTAATCGGTACCCGTAACAGCTTAATCTCACGCATGATCCTGCTGGAAGCCATCGGCCTGGGTCTGATCGGTTTTCTCACCGGCAAACTGGCCGTCACCTACTGGGCGCCTCTGTTTCCAAAACATATCGTCTTGTTAATGGACGATACCCTGCGAGCGTTGTTAATTACCATGCTCATCTGCATACTGGCGAGCTTTGCCGGTATCCGCGCCGCTTTACGTGTTCCACCGGGTTCAGCTATCGGGGGTTGATGTTATGACTGAAACACACACAGCCGCCGTTGACCACAGCAGCACCCAACCCGCCATACTGGTAGAAAACCTGAGTAAAACTTACGGCCATGGCAGCTCTGCCGTACAGGCTTTGAAAGACGCCTCTATGCAGGTTCAGCCCGGTGAAGTGGTTGGCCTGCTTGGCCCTAGCGGCTCGGGAAAAACCACGCTGCTGCAATGCCTCGGCGCCATCATCGATCCCAGCGGTGGCCGTATATCATTAGGCGGTGACCGGCTGTTTGAAAATGGCTGGCAATACAGTGATCGTCGGGCGCTGCGTCGTGATCGTATTGGCTTCATTTTTCAACGGCCTTATTTGATCCCCTTTATGGACGCCACCGAAAACATCGCCTTTTTACCCATGTTGCAGGGAAAAACGAATAAACAGGCGTACAAGCGTGCAGCAGAACTACTCGAAATACTGGATATTACTGATCGTAGTGCCGCCCGTATTGAACAACTATCGGGTGGTGAACAACAGCGCGTTGCTATTGCACGCGCACTGGCAAACCGTCCCCCCATTATCCTTGCCGATGAACCGACCGCGCCACTGGACAGTCACCGCGCCATGTCGGTAATGCAGCTACTGCATGAGATGGCGGAAAAGTCCGGAACTGCCATTATTATTGTCACCCACGATGATAATATTATTCCGTTGTTCAAACGTCTATATCGATTACGTGATGGCGTGTTGCACGAAGAGAAAGGTGAAGGCCGAGCATTCGATTATCTTGATAATTAATAAAACATTATCAATATGTCTGACGCTGCCAGTCAGTTAAGATATAAACTTACACACATAGAAGACACACATAAATCATGTCACACGATCATTCACATGATATTTCTGAATCCGGCAAACGACTGGCCATTGTCGTCGCACTTAATTTCCTTATCACCATCACTGAAGTTATCGGCGGTTTAATGTCCGGCAGCCTGTCGCTGTTATCTGACGCCCTGCACAACTTCAGTGATGGTATTGCAGTGATTATTGCATGGATTGCCATCAAACTTCGCACCCTGCCTCGCAGTGATCATTACACTTTCGGATTGAAGCGGGCTGAAGTATTAGCAGCCGTCATCAATGCAGGCGCACTGGTTGCAATAAGCATCTACCTGTTTATTGAAGCATGGAACCGATACCATAGCCCCGAACCGATTACAGGCAGCCTCATGACTCTTGTTGCTACAGTTGGTCTTGTCGCCAATATCATAGGCACCTGGTTGCTGCATCGTGGTTCAAAAGAAAGCATGAACCTGCGTGCCGCCTATTTACACCTTTTCTCTGATGCGATATCAAGTGTCGGCGTGATACTCGGTGGACTGGCCATCATGTTTTTTAGTGTGTACTGGATCGATCCGCTACTAACCATATTGATCGGACTCTATGTACTAAAAGAAAGCATGCAAATTCTATGGCGGACGCTGGGTGTTTTTATGCTGGCAGCGCCTCCAGAATTAAATATGGATGAGATAAGACAGGTCATTCGTAAGCATGAGAACATACGCGATGTTCACCATATCCACCTATGGGCGGTCGCTGAAAATGACATCCATTTTGAAGGGCATATTGTTGTTGACGATCAGATGTTGAGTCAAGCATCTTTACTGAGAGAACAACTCGAAGAACTATTGCATGATCAATTCGATATTAATCATACGACCTTTCAATTTGAGTCGGCAGTAGACATCTGTAAAACGGCTGATTTAGCCTGACAGATAATTTTCTATGGTGACAATGCAAGAAATTTTATGGTGTCAATTAAAAAATAATCATCAACGCTGCAACCTGAGTTACAGATAATTTAAAGACTGACAGTTATGATTAAATTTTTACACCATTAGCACTGGAGAACAAAATGGCCAAAAGCATTATAGGTACACAAACCGAAAAGAACCTTCTGAAAGCCTTTGCCGGTGAATCACAGGCCAGAAACCGATATACCTATTTTGCCGGCGCAGCCAGAAAAGAGGGGCTGATGCAAATTTCTGATATATTCGAAGAAACGGCCAATCAGGAGAAAGAACACGCCAAGCGTTTTTTCAAATTCCTTGAAGGTGGTGAAGTTGAAATTAGCGAAAGTTTTCCGGCAGGCACTATCGGAACCACACTGGATAATTTAAAGGCGGCGGCTGCCGGTGAAGCTTTCGAATGGTCGGATTTATATCCGGAATTTGCCAACGTTGCCCGCAAGGAAGGCTTTAATCAAATCGCCGCCGCTTTTGAAGCCATTTGCATTGCTGAAAAACAACATGAGAAACGCTTCAAGGATCTGGCGACCAATCTTGAAGAGGGAAAAGTATTTAAAAGAAACGGAAAAGTTGTATGGCGCTGCCGCAACTGTGGTTATTTGCATGAAGCCGAAGAAGCCCCTCAGATCTGCCCGGCCTGTTTACATCCACAGGCGTACTTTGAACTGCTAGGAGAAAATTGGTAAAGCCGGAACATAATTTTGCAGAGATTAATAATCTAAAGCCTGGCTTCTTTGCGCCGTTACTAAAACCAACAAAATGATGCAAAAGAAAACCTTACTTAACCTGCTGCTGGCTCTTTTATCGCTTGTTGGCTGTCTTCTTCCCTTAAATGGCGGGCAGACGTTAGACTAAAGAGAACCATCTCATGGCAGGGCTTGCCGTACCAAACACTATTCAATCTGAGCCACTAACCTCGCCAGCAATTTCAGAATACGTGTCAGTTACGATTTTGTAACCCATTCGTAAGGCTTTACCACCTCATTGTTACGTCTATGTAACCCAATATCACTCATTGTTAGCATGGTTACTTCTACGTAACCATAACACTGCTACGATTACTCAAAAACATAAAGCACACTTACATTTGTTTAATTTATTCAATGGGTTAGCTTGACTAACAATTGTTGGCACACTTGCTGCAGAGCCACATGTACATGTGGCTGGACAACGATTACCCGTGCAAGAGCCACGACTTACTTTACACGTTTAAGCCGAAAGATCAGTGCGGATTTCATAAGGCTGTTTTTCCCCGTAACAACAAATCAGCCAACCGCGCCGGTTCAACTGCTCAAACAACAAATTTTTTAAACCTTGCTCCGGGAGGATGTACCATGAAATTTAGATTCCGTTTACCCATACTGCACTGTGCTGTTCTATGTGCCACTGCCAGTTTTTCACTACCTGCACTTTCCGCCGACAGCGCTATGGACGATTTGCTCGATGTTCTGCATGACAAAGGAACCATCACCGCGACCGAGTACGAGACAATTAAGAAATCAAAATCAACCGAGACGACTAAAGAAGCCGCGAGGGTTAAAACAGGCAAGTCCGGTCTTAAGTTATCTTCCAGTGATGGCAATTTCAAGTTCCAGCTTGGCGGACGCGTAATGATCGATACGGCTTTTTATAACAAGGACTCAACCAGTCTTGGCAATGGTGCAGAGATTCGGCGTGCACGCCTGTTCGTCAAAGGCACGGCCTATGATGACTGGTTCTACAAGGTGCAGTTCGATTTCGCCGGCAACAGCACCTCATTGAAAGATGTTTATATGGGCTACAGTGGCCTTGATTCAGCCAAAATCAAAATTGGTCATTTCAAGGAACCCTTCAGCATTGAGGAACAGACTAGCTCCAAATATATCACTTTCATGGAACGTGGCTTGCCGAATGCCTTTTCTCCAGGGCGTAATACTGGCTTTGCGGTAAGTACTCACGGTAAAACGTGGGGGGCAGCCGCTGGCTATTTCTTTGATGGTGTGAAAAATAGCAGCTCACCCGAAAGTCAGGGTACGGGCGCTACCGGACGTATCCATTTCGCACCACTGGCAGGAAAGACGCGCGTCATTCATTTGGGAGCCGCCGCCAGTTTTCGGAGTGCTAGTGGAGATAATGAAATCCGCTTCCGTGAGCGGCCAGAGTCACACGTCACCAGCACCCGTCTGGTAGATACCAGTACTATTTCCAACTATAACAACCAGACGCTATATGGCCTGGAAGCAGCCGCTGTGTTTGGATCATTCTCACTGCAAGGTGAATACATGCTAGCCAATGTCGATGTATCAGGTGCGGGATCAGATCCGGATTTTAATGGCTGGTATATCTTTGCTAGTTATTTTCTGAGCGGTGAACACCGCCCGTACAAGGTCAGCAGCGGCAGCTTTGGGCGCGTGAAACCCGACAGTATCGTCGGTCAGGGTGGTACCGGGGCATGGGAGGTTGCGGTACGTTACAGCAGCATCGATCTACAAGATAGTGGCTACACAGGGGGAGCGCAAAATGATATCACCCTGGGCGTAAACTGGTATGCCACGCCAAATGTCCGCTTCATGATGAATTACGTGCATGCCAGCACAAATCCCACATCACCAACGACATTTGCGGGCACGGGTGATGAAAATATCAACATCATCCAGCTGCGAGGCCAGGTCGATTTCTAATTGCTCTATTTTTTGCTGATGAAACCGGTAACACGCATTGTTTACAATGTGCAGTTACCGGTTTTTTCTTAAGGAAACTCTGATTAATTCGTCATTCCGGACGTAGCGAAGCGGAGATCCGGAATCCATGTGCGTACGTATCAGTGACTTACTGGATTCCGGCATCCGCCGGAATGACAATGTTGTAATTAATCAGCGTTTCCCTAAGTGTATAAACAAAAAATTGGCGTTCATTTGCGGACTATCCTTTTATCTTTTTAATTTTAAATAACATTTCGTGGGGATGCCTCAGCTCTAAAGTCTGGCTTTTTTGCGCCGTTACTAAAATCAACAAAATTGATTTTATCTAATGCAAAAGAAAACCATACTTAACCTGCTGCTGGCTCTTTTATCACTTGTCGGCTGTATTCTTCCGCTATCTTCAAAGGGGGGATATGGCGTCAATATTCCCGTGTTAATCGACTTTATTCCCTTCAGTCAAATGAGTATGGTCGCCCCCCTGTTGTATCTTATCGGTAGCGGTTATCTCCTGATCGCCTTATTCGATATGAGTGGCCGACTGCATAATGCCGTTTCCTGGTATCTTGTCATCAGTGTGTCAGGTTTGGCAGTCACCGGGATCAGTATCGTGGAAGCCATTTCTCATATCGAACTGTTCGGAAATATGTGTTCAAGCATACCTCAGCTCAACAATGCGACAGG
>UOFI01000117.1_pt1 | contig 8947 bp, 10 predicted proteins | sample 1988361 | NCBI WGS metagenome assembly UOFI01 (sample SAMEA4712194, study PRJEB27164) | hydrothermal vent metagenome | biome: marine basaltic hydrothermal vent biome; feature: marine hydrothermal vent; material: mineral | place: Pacific Ocean | collected 2011-06-14/2011-07-23 | depth 1689 m
GTTCAAGTAACCGTATGGACGTTTTGCAGCTTTTTACATTTTTTTGTAGCTGTTTTTTTTCACTGGGCGATAATGTTATTTTTATTTGGGCAGGCATTTTAGTTGCGATATACTATAGAATAAGGGTGCTTATTATATCAGTATTCAGTTCCATACACTACACTAGAATATTTACTGAGTTCGTTAAAAAATTGCTGGCCATTTTCGCTAATATCCTCACTAAAGTATTCAAAGTATTTTACAGTTTTTGCTTTTTGAACAGCATATAGCACTAGGTCTTTAATTATTTCTGTTTGTATGGAAGTAAAAGGGCTTCCTTTATGCATATAAACAACTTGATATAACTGGGCAATGAAAAAGATCACAAACTCTTCATCAGGTTCTTCACTATCCAATGTTTCGATAAAATGTTTGAGATACGCATATGCGCAGTAACTTAGGGCCACCTTGTTTAATACACACCATTCCTCAAGGTAATATGCCCCACCTTCTCGTAGATGATTCAATACATTATCTCGATCTTTTCTTGAGAAATATTTTATCGCTCCTTTCTTATCAAGCTCATCATAGCCATCCCAGTCAACGAGCGAGTCTTTATTTGTCAAAATTTTTGTGTTTCCAAAATTTGACGTAATTTTAGTTAGAAACTCTGGCATTTATTTATAGCTAACATCTTAGTATTTATACGCTGTGTGGAGCCAAGCGTAACAGAGCGTATAAATGTCTGTTGGACTATGCCGCGACTGGCGTGAAGTTTACTGTATGGTTGTGTTTTGATTTTGTATAGTTGATTAAACCCTTTTAAGCCCGTTTTCTGATGCATCACTTATTATGCCTGTGTCCAGTAGATGTTTTATAGTTTAAAACAACCGGGATGATAAGGCTTTTGGGCTGTTTTTTATCTTGGCCATAATAAACCCTTTACCGGTATTCTGGCAACCGTAAATAGTCATTTTTATGGAGAGCCTTTGTTATTTAACTTATTAGTGCATATCGTCGTCACTCCCGTTCGGATAATATTTCACCCACCAGGTGCAGGTACCCTGTTTTGCATTTAGGACAACGTTCGGCTGCCTCTTTATTAGTGGTCGTCAATATGATTATTCCATTTGAGCCTAGCTGTTTCTTAATATGCCTGTCATATTAAAATTTTCAACAACCGGATAAGATTGCGGATCCCACTGGTCTCACAATCTATCCTTATTCGTTAGGTATTTTTTTTAGTAACTTTGTTAACATATTTTTAATTGCAGTATTTGATTTACATGGTTTAAATATATCTTGTAATAATAATAGTTCATGCCATGAATTCATAAAATCAGCATCACTTTTTAATGAATTCTTTTCATCATTCCATTTATTTTCAAAATTACGTAAGTCTTTTTTTACCTTTAGAGATTTTTTCCAACATTTATTGCACAACACGCGCGTCTTATCAATATGAACTTTTTTAATTTCATGTTGATATTTCTGTTCCTTGGCGCTATACATAGTTTTTTCATTGCAATATCTGCAATTATATTTAATATCTTTATATGTTTGCGTAAACTCATAAGCAAGTGAATTTTTACTTTTACCTGACCATTGAGATGGATCTGCTTTAACAGTATTAAATATTATTTTCTTATTCTTCTTTGGAGCCATATAGATGCCTAACGCTTTTATAACCGACCAATAACCGAGTAGGCTAGTTTTTATTGAGTTGATTAGTATTGCACTTTAAGGAGAGTAATTCAAATGAACGGTTATTGGTCAGGTTGATATATTCGTTAGCCTTGTGCTTCAAATGCACGACTATAATTTACTGTACCACTAGGGTCGAATTAACCGAATTAACCAGACACTCATCCCAACATTTGACAAACCAGCCCCGCAAGCGTAGATTATTATCAATTGCAGGATAACCCAAAATCAAGGAGTGATTGTTATGCCAAAACCCCGCTCTGCTCTGGCCTCTCTCAAAGCCACACCCCGTATTTTAGTATGCCTATCATATTAAGATTCACTAACGCCGCATTCACCGGTTTTTCCGGTGCAACACTTTGTTAGCAACGCGGCCAAAGTCTTTAATATGTTTAATTACTAACAATATAGAAAATAGACTCACAACAACAATTAAGTAATTTACCCAACTACGGTCATCAAGCATGTATTTTGTAATTCCTATAGCCGTTAATGCAAGACATAAAGTATTAAGAAAATAGTAAAAAACACCAAATATTTTATTTACACTTTGATAATAGGAAGCGCTCATTTTTGAAAAACCTTCATGTGGACCCCGTCAGACGTTTGAAACAATACATATTTGTAGGAATTATCAATATAAGTAGTAGAAATTGTATCCGATTCAATTTTTTTCCACGACTCAACATCTACAATACTAGCCAGGCTCTTGATTTGAGTTTTACCATCCATACCATTAGGGTAATATTGCGCAACAAATATAAGCTGATCTTCACACCCGTAACCTTCGACACGAAACGCAGTAGCGCCAATCACGTTTTTGACCAAGCCCTCACCAATTGGCTTGACCCATAGACTATCTATATACAACGGAATATTCACAATACAACGCGCCTGCAAAATACCGAGTAGTATAAACCAGCATGCGCCTCCAAAGACATAAAAGAGGAATTTAGATATATTCCATTTCTTTATCATTTTGGAGTTTCAGGGTATATTTTAAACAGAGCAATATCTGCAGGGTACTCATATATGCCATTTTTTCCTACTCGCTTGTCCTGTCGATCTTTAACATATTCAGACAAACTTGAATCCAGGTCATTCGCAGTATAAAAAGTCGATTTACCAGTCAGAAATGATGTAGCTGGCCCCTGATCAATTAAAGTAAATTTAGATTTTCCATCCTTCCGTTGATAGGTCAAAAGCATTGAATGGTAGCCATCCATTGCGCTCACTCCAAAAATAGATACACCGCTTCCCCCGTACCATTTTTTAATATATTCCCCAACACTATCTTTTAATTTATTTGCAGTAGCATTTCCCTGCGCCTTACTTCCTCCCTTGGTTAAAAATCCGAATGTCTTTAGTTCACCTGCTAGCCCCTGATCTTTTAGAATTTGATGAGTTGAAGTTTTAGTACCAACAATTCTATCTCCGAGATTCATTCGATCCTTCTTGTATAATTTTTTTATTATTGCATTGAGAAGTTCAATACAATCCTTACCAAATTTAACTGAGTCTATTGGTATCAATATTGAGATGGTTCTAACCGGAGCATTATAAGAATTTATTTCTTCAATATCCTTTATAATCGAAACAGGCCACTCTTTCTTTTTACTCATTACCAATTTACCCTTATTTATATATCGCTTAAATGGTGCTAACGAGCTTGCAGAAAAACCCAAAATTTATTGTGTTCTGTCTTTTTCAGCAGCGTTTTTAAACTTGCTGTATTTGTAAATAATTTATTCATTATCCCTCTACATTTTTATATTATCAAGGTATGGTCGGTTATTTTCAACAACATTAGAAACTACTTATATTTATAGTTCATCTCTCGCGCTATCAACCTCTTATGCCGCGATTTTTCCGAATTAACCCGAATTAACCAGATACCCATCTCAACATTTGACAAACCAGCCCCACAAGCGTAGATTATTCTCAATTGCAGGACAACCCAAAATCAAGGAGTGATTGTTATGCCAAAACCCCGCTCTGCTCAGGTCTCCCTCGAAGCCACACCCTATTATCACTGCACTTCTCGCTGTGTCCGCCGCGCTTTTCTTTGTGGCTTTAATATCGATACCAATAAAGACTATGAATATCGTCGACAATGGTAAGGGCCACTCTAATCAAGCCTGATTATTTCAGGCAGGCCAAAACACTCTATATTGCCCACAAAGATCGTTGCAATAGAGCGACTATTACGCCTCACTTTCTGAACAATATAAAGCGTTTTTTCTCAGCCTGATTCTAACCTTGCTTAATCAGAGTGACCCTGTAAGAAAAGCTACTCGAAACCGCCGATACCTTTGCCATCGATATCTGCTCATATGCCATTATGTCTAACCATTACCATGTCGTACTGCACATCAATAAAGCACAGGCAGAAGCCTGGAGCTTTGATGAGGTTATTCACCAGTGGCATAAAATTTATTCCGGCCATACCCTGTCACAGCGCTATTTGAGAAAGGATAAAATGGGTAAAGCCGAAATGGCCCGACTAAAAGAGATGGTCGAAGAATGGCGAGATCGCCTGATGAGCCTAAGTTGGTTTATGCGCACCGTCAATGAACCCATTGCCCGACTGGCCAATGCAGAAGATAACTGCACTGGCCACTTCTGCGCACCGGTTTTTGCTCCTGCAAACCCGGCATACCATACATCCTGTATATACCTTAAAAATTGCTCCTGCATTTTTAAGATACCATACATCCTGTATATAAGAGCAGATTCACATCACAGGCCATACTTGATGAGGTCGCTTTTGCTGCAAATATGGCCATAAATATAAACATGGGTAGACCTCAACCCCATACGAGCCAAAATAGCAGAAACACCTGAAACATCTGACCCTCAGTCAACCTGTGAAATTAAAGTAGATAGAATATTTGACATACTTGTTTTCATTAATTTATCTGCAAGTTTATAGGTGAGTTTGGCACAATTAAAACATCGCCAATCATGGGATTCCCAGAGATATCACGTCTTGCTGGCTTATCAGTTGTAATAATGAGATCATCAATAAAGAGGAATTGATCTTTTGTTGGCACTGCCCCTGAGCCATCCGGTTTACCACCATTCCAGTAAGTAAAAATTAGAAAAGAATCTGCCTGGCTTATTGCAGAATTTAGCGTCTGAATATCATTAAACTCAGCTAACAGCTTGCCATTTTTCCAAATTCGGACTCTCGATGTTCCCCCAGTTGTAACTGAACGATAATCCATTTTTAAATACACCTCGTAGGTTTCCCATATACCCGTTACTGGATTATCGAGATTAATATCACCAAAGCGCTTCAATAAATCCTGTTGCTCTTTTATAAAAAAAAAGGGCGGTTGAAGAAGATTTTTCTTTAATACAGAATCGTAATATTTCTCTCCAATAGTGGTGATATACAGATCATTGTACCCTTCATTTGATTTACCAGAAGAAGTGGTATGAAGCCTTAAAAATTTTAACCAAGGAATTGCACTGTAATCAAAGCCCTCAGGCATAAACAACTTTACGCTTATCCACACCTCTGTTCCCACTACTGGATTCGATACACCGCGCTCATTAAAGTTAAGTCGCCCACCCCATGTTCCCCAACCATCATAACCTTTATTAATATTCATTTTTGCACATTGCCCATCCTGAGAAATTCCAGCACAATCTGAATAAACAGTACCTCCTGCAGCATCACTGAATACAGGATATGAATTACCTTTATCCTCTACCGACCGACCTAGAGGCCCCTGGTTAAAATCCATATCAATAGTCCACGCATGGGACACGGTAGTAATAAAAAACATGATCATAATCGTTATAAAAATACTTAAAATACACTTAATATTCATACCAATAACCTGATTATTTATCTAAAAAACTAACCGAGGGTCAGCGCCAGTCATACCCTGTTAATAATATTTATCTATCACCTTATTTATTGGATATTCAGATTCGTTGGTGGATTTGGAAGCGTCCCAAGCAACCCAGCCAACGGCGAACTGTCAGAGATCGAAAAGTCATCTAACAACCATTCAGTATCTGTAGCATAGGGTGTATTGGCCCAGCCCATAAGGTACCCGGCAGCCCAGCCTGGCCGTCCAGCCGCAACCGAGCCTGCACCTATACCGACATTCAAATTACTAAGATCGTTAATTAATATGTATTCCGACTCACCATCCCATCTTCTGTACATTCTTATAATGCCATCAGTGGATAAGGTTGTTGTTGACGCTTTCAAATGATAAACAATATGCATCCATTTACCTGCATCTGTAGGTGTTATGAAGCGTTTATAACTATTCGAATTTCTATATTTTCCATCGGAACCATTTCTGAACTGAATATTTATATTGAAGCCACCTGAAGCATCTGGCCAGTCCTGCATTTCAATTCTGGAAACCGTGGTATCCTGGTATTGTGACATAGGCGCCATTTGTATATCGAACCACTTGTTATTACGACCACTATCACGCTTATAATTTATGGGAACACGAATCCAGTAACTGAGCCATATTTCCGGGTAACCGCTACCTAAATCAAAACGCTGTTCTGCCCACTTCCTGCCAGCAGCATATCGAAAACGTAATGAGTGCGTACCATTTTTAGCGTGCCAGTCTCTTATACTACCATCGGGCATGCTTAAAGGATGAACATTATAAATTGATTTATTATTATAAACCGCCACAGGACCATCGCTGGAATTATGAATAACAACACTCGTATTATTATTGGTATTCCATTTAAACCCATCACTCGATGTAGTTGACATATCAGCTGATTCAAATGAATCTGAAAAAATTTCTGCCGCAAAAACAGGAGAGGATACTATAATACTTAGCATTCCCATATAAATTAGTGCTAACGAGATTCTAATTTTCACAATACTTAAGCTCAGCTCCATACCGGTTTACTTTAATTGCTGATTTTACTGGATCAACAGATTAACAGGTGGTTTAGGAATTATCCCAATTACATTAATTGAACACTCTTTCTTCTGCACATCACAGCGTACAGTTCCCTTTTCAAATTTTCTCGTAACAAACCCATCAGCACTCGGCTCAACTTGAGGTGGATCTACTGCCCCACCCAGATCAATATCGTACTCAGGGAACCATCGTGTCACCATGCTGTAACTATCAGCTTTTGCAGTATATGAGAAATAGGCCCCTTTCTGTGCACCCAAAAGATATGAGCCATACCAATACAGAAACTCTATTTTGTTAGTCGGGTCGCCATCACATACGCCGAAGCCAACAACCGAAGACTTTCCGACACGGATATATCGATCCATCATCTTGCGCCAGCTTCCCCATTTTGTCGGAGAATTAAGAGAGCCTTCGATCGACCAGCTCATTCCTGCATTACACTCAAGGTATGCAAAATCAAGTGGCGTTAGCATCTCTGGCACACCCTGTACACTGCCTGCATTACCCATGATTTTAATATCCGAACGTGGGCCGGATCTAATTGAAGCGATCTCAGCTAGATGTCCCTGTCTTGATATTGACTGAGCGACAGTACTCCCCTTATCCTCATCAATTCCATCCTTATTCCAGTCACCTTTCGCTCGTGCTTGCCCCCAATTATCTAAAAACCAGATATCAATTTTAGAATTATTAAAATAAAGATCATAGTCTGTTTTAACAAGCCACTCAGGATACCGATCACCATTTGCATCTGGAGTTGAAAATAGTCCTACATTAATATCATAAGCATTGTAAATCGTTGTCCATTGCGTTCTGCTCCCATTAGCGAGACGTAGCCACCAGTTTTCAGCCTGAACTTTATCGCAGCGATAACCTGCCAGTTTTCCACAATTATCTTGGGTTTCGCCAAGGACCGTGTACTGACCAATTAGAATATTAGGGTTGAGGTTTTTGAGATTATCAATGATGCCGTTCATCTTTATGCTGTCATATCCTTTATAAAAACCGAGTATGATCATGTCCAATTTGGCAGCATCAGCCTGTATTACAAGATCAGCATATTTTGATTGATTGCCAATGGCCATCCCCATTATCTGCGGATATTGTGTTCCTGCGAAAATACTGGGGGTCGTCAATAATAATGCTGCTGTTAAAATAAATTTCTTTATCAGCACGTTATACCCCTCAATTTTTTGGTACCCAATAGTGCAAGAAATGAAACTTGCATAGACACCCATGATAACAATTGACGACTATCTACATGCTTATAATTAATTGATATGAAAATCCAATTATTTGCACATATTTTCAAGCAAACTTTATCGAGCCTGGAAGCCATATGTAAACTGGAATTAACAAAAATGTAACCGGCTTCAAATCCGTCTGGTCCTCCAGCAGAAATTCTAACCGGTGCAGTTGCGGCATCATGGAATTTTACAAGCTTACTATCACCGTCCCAGCAGAAAAAAATCTGAATAACCACACCACTGACTTCCAGACCAAACTCGGCTTTAAAATACAAAACAATCTGCATCCACTTTCCCGCATCAACACCCTGATGTAACTTCAAACCATGAATTATGTGGAGGTGGTTTTGCTTCCAACTGTTGAATACGCGCTTTCTATACCGTCTGAATTGAATGCGCTGACTACGAAATAATAAGTCTGGCCATTAGATAAATTTTCTATAACATATGCAGAGATTCCAACATTGTTGATAGTAATAACGTCGGGGTAAACACCTGAAGTAGTGCCATAATAAATTTTGTATCCTGCCAGATTTGTTAATGCGGAACCGTCAGTATTTTCAATAGGGGGTGTCCAGGATAAACTCGCAACACCTGTACCACCACCCGGATTATTACCAGCATTTGTTCTATCACTGCTTCCTCCACAGGCCACCAGAATTGAAGCAAGTAAAAACAAACCTGTTAGATTTTTTATTATATCAATTAAGTTTCGCACAACAACATCCTCCATACCAGAAACTCTCAACTTACCGTATAACTTATAGCATATTATAAAATAATCATTTATGCGATAAATCATTATTTATAAAAACAAAACATAACCCATTGATAAAAAACATAAAGTTAGTAACTAAAGCAGAGAAATATGTGAACCACGTCACGCATAACTAAAAGAGAAGTAATTTGTTCAAATGATACTGCGCAAAAATCAACTAGTGTAGTGTATGGAACTGAATACTGATATAATAAGCACCCTTATTCTATAGTATATCGCAACTAAAATGCCTGCCCAAATAAAAATAACATTATCGCCCAGTGAAAAAAAACAGCTACAAAAAAATGTAAAAAGCTGCAAAACGTCCATACGGTTACTTGAAC
>UOFI01000102.1_pt1 | contig 8690 bp, 5 predicted proteins | sample 1988361 | NCBI WGS metagenome assembly UOFI01 (sample SAMEA4712194, study PRJEB27164) | hydrothermal vent metagenome | biome: marine basaltic hydrothermal vent biome; feature: marine hydrothermal vent; material: mineral | place: Pacific Ocean | collected 2011-06-14/2011-07-23 | depth 1689 m
TCATGTAACCTCCCGGGGTGTCCGGCGAGAGGATATCTACCATGATGATGAGGATCGGCTAATTTGGCTGGATGTGTTTTCTCAGGTGTGCTCCAGGTTTAACTGGCGATGCCATGCCTGGTGTTTGATGGATAATCATTACCATATCCTCATAGAGACGCCTGAGAGTAATTTATCTCAGGGGATGCGTCAGCTTAATGGTGTTTACACGCAAAGAAGTAACCGAAAGCATAGCCGGGTGGGCCATGTTTTTCAGGGGCGTTATAAGGCAATTCTGGTGCAGAAGGATGAATATCTGTTGGAGCTTTCTCGCTATGTGGTGCTGAACCCTGTTCGCGCAGGCATGGTGAAAGATGTGCATGAGTGGCCATGGAGTAGCTATGGTGCGATGACTGGCGAATCATCTGCACCTGTCTGGCTTGAAACCGACTGGTTGCTTGCGTGCTTTGGTAAACAACGAAAACGCGCTATAGTGAAATATATTGATTTTGTCAGAGCCGGAACAGGCTTGCCTCCTGTGTGGGAGGGTTTAAAATATCAGATGTATCTGGGTAGTGCTAAATTTGTTGAGAGTATGCAGCACAAACTCGACGATTCACAGAAAGAAAGTTTGAGTGAGATAAGCCGGTTGCAGCGAAGACCTTTGGCTAAATCACTGCAGTGGTACGAAGAAAATGCTGCTGACCAGAAAAAGGCGATGGCGCTTGCTTATGTTTCTGGTGAGTATACGATGAAGGAAATTGCGGAATGGTTTTGTGTTCACTATTCAACCGTAAGTCGTGCTGTAAAGTTGTTTGAAGTGAATGCTTGATTGCAAGACCTGACCCCATTTGAAAGCATTTGGAATGGGAGAACTGTATGAGTGAATATATAGTAGTTGCGGGAGATAACCTGTCTCGCATTGCTGCAAGTCATGGTATTCGTCACTGGCAAAATATTTACCTGGCCACCGAGAACGAGGACTTTAGCAGCACCAGAACGAACCCGAATCTGATCTTTCCCGGAGACCGGATTCATATTCCTGATCGGGAGACCATTCTCCCGATGGAACGGCATCCAGTTCTCGTGCACCGTAATATTCCACTGTTTACCCAATCAGCAGAGACGTGTTGGCGAGCTACTGCAGCGATGCTTTACCTGCGCCGGTTTCCAGACTCTTCTGAGGCGCGCTTCAACGAGCGAATCGGTGAGAGATATCGTTCGCAAGAAAGTGGGCTCTTAAGCGAGAACTGGGCAGATTTCTACACGCGAGTGTTAGGTATGACTGAAACGATCATAACAGGGCCGAATGATCTCCACAGGCTTATCGCGACTCGCGGGCCAGTTATTGCAGCGATTGGCTCAGGAGAGAATGCTCATTCGATGGTTGTTGCCGGTTATAATATCCTGCGCGGGCGTTGGCTGGTGCTGGACCCAGCGGCTGGAGCGATGATGGCTTTTACAGGAGTAACCATAACCGCTGGCTCAGCTCAACCCTCGGCGGATACATCTTCATCGGCCACGCTGGACAGTTTCAGCACAGGACCGACAACCTGGGAAAATATGTCACGGTGGATCGGTGTGTACGATTACACGATTCATGCAAGGGTGTTTCATTACTAATACTTAAGCAAAACCAATTAGCAATTAGTGGAATGAGTGCCTGTGCCCAGGATGAGTATATGATGAAAGCAATTCGGCAATGATTTTATATTCACTATTTAACAGCGAGTTGTAGAGTAATTTGTATCAGACGAATGCGTGATTGCAAGACCTGACCCCATATGGGAGGCAAAACAGTGCAAGTGCAAACCAAAATAATAAAACCAATAATTGAGCAGCACGCCGAGGAGGCTGCGTGTCTTTGGTTACAGCGTAATAATGCAATACATGACCCCCACTATTCTTTAAAAGATCTCGCCCATCTGGACGATCGTTTAGAAGCACACATCGACGGCTTGCGCATTGCAGGTGATGCTGGCTGGGAAATTTGCAGGGCGGCGCTTGCATTTAATGAGCCCGGTGAAATATTTACTGCTGCGGTGCTTGCGTTTGAAAGGGAGGACGGGCGACGGGTTGATGATGTGGTTAAAGTCGCGACTGAAGAAGCGGAGAACTGGTGTGCACTCGTCTCGGCAATTGGCTGGTTATCCGATGAGCATTATCAGCGTTGGGTGCCGGGTATGTTTAGTAGCAATGCAGAAATTTATCGTCGTCTGGCAATAGCTGGAAGTGTTATTCATCGGCAAAATTCTGAATCGGCTTTGGTGGTTGCGCTTGATGATACTGAGCCCTTCTATCAGGCAAGAGCTTTGCGTGCAGTGGGTGAGTTAAAGCGCAGTGACCTGTTACCTGTTTTGCGTCAGAAATTTAAGTCTGATGATATGTCCTGCCAGTTCTGGTCTGCCTGGTCGGCTGTTTTATTGGGTGATAAGGCTGCGCTGGATGTGCTGAAAACATTTGCAACTTCTGAGTCTGTATTTTTAAAACCGGCATTGCAGATAATGCTGCGAGTGATGGATGTCACTCATTCCACCAAATGGTTAAGTGAATTTACACAAAGCCCCGAGGTTTTACATTACGCTATTTTTGGTGCGGGCATTATAGGTGACCCTCTTTATATCCCCTGGCTTATCAATTTAATGACAGTGCCTGAAGTGGCCCGTGTGGCGGGTGAGGCATTCACAATGATTACAGGTGTCGACCTTGCTTACGACGATCTGGAAGGCGAATGGCCTGATGGGTTTGAGGCTGGTCCGACAGAAAATCCGCAAGATGAAGATGTGGCAATGGACTCCGATGAAGATCTGCCCTGGCCTGAGCCCCGTCTTATACAGGACTGGTGGGAGAAAAATAAAAATTCCTTCCAGGTTGGCACACGTTATCTTGTTGGCAAACCTGTCACAGCAGAGCACTGTCGGCATGTTTTGAAAGCGGGCTTCCAGCGTCAACGCCGTGCGGCAGCACTGGAGCTTGCTTTGTTAATGCCGGATGAGGCGTTGTTTAATACAAGTGCTGCGGGCTTTCGGCAGCAGAAATTACTTTCAGATCTTGGAGGAGATTAGAGGAGATTAGAGTCAGGTCTTGCAATCAAGCAAAAAATTTTATCTTTTCGCATGGCAAAATCACTGCTATGGTACGAAGAAAATATCGCTGGCTCTTGTCTATGTTTCTGGTGGGTATATGATTATAGAAGTATAGGAATGGTTTTGTGTTGACTGCTCAACAGTGAGTTCCGCTGTAAAGTTATTTGAAGTGAATGCTTGATTGCAAGACCTGACCCCATTTGGTGAGATATATGATTAATGATGGTTTCAACAACCCCAGTGCGGAGATCTAACTATGTCAAATCCTACGATTACAAGAGATGAAGGACGGGGTGTAATAGGATTATCCCGTTGTCCCAAGCTAACACCGGGGTGTGTCGGTGTTTGTGACATATTTTCAAAAAGTTCCGTTAGTATTATAAAAGAGGAACTTAGTAAAAAAATCTTGGAATATATGAAATCCTACCGGATGCCCTTGCTGATTCAGATCAATAAACTATGGAATAATTATCCGGTTATTTCCCTTGGGGAGAATCACACGGAAACACATCTGAACGCTCAGTTTATGGCGAACATTGTTAAATTTTATGGTCGGTCCAATGATGTCGTCGCGGTAGAGGGATCTCGGGATGATCAAGACTCAGTGGACGATTATTTGCAAGATCACGGCGAGTTAGGTTTTGAAAAACCGCGAAGCAAAGAATTTAAAGACTTAATTCAAGCTTGTAAAGAAAGACAATGTAAATTCGTTTTCATGGGCGAGGGGCGGGGTAATGATGAGCTATTTTTCGATGATCTTAAAGAATATGCTGGTGATTTAAAAAAACATAGATTGCTTTTATTGACCGGAAGGGGACATGGTTTATGGAGACATTCGGGGAGTACCCCAAAATTCCTTTCCATGGTTGCAGACAAAGTGGGATACAAAAAAGTTACCACCGTTTTTCTGCAAAGCAGGGACAAAGACCCAGGAGGAATACTATATTTCGAAATAGTGCCTCACGATGATAATAGGCAAATAAGCGGGACACAATTGCGTTTAGCTATACACAATCTGGGTTCCGTATTAATACCGACAAATAGGGCGAATAGTCCCTTTAATTGCGTGAAATTTGCGTACTACAAAGAATACGTTTCAAAAACGGTGGATTTTATCGCCTTGATATAAAATTCGAAACTGTACATTAATTGAGCGGTAATGCTACCGCTCTAATTTTACATTTAAGATTAGGTTAAAATCGAATCTGTGTGTTTTGTACATCTGTCGCTTTAGCGCATAAACTTGCTCGTATTGCCTGGGCTGTGTTGCGTGATCAAAAGCCTTTTAAACCTGAACCACTATGAATCAGTTAATCTGAGTTCAACTTAAGCGGGAGTTTTGAAAACCAGGAAAACCAGGGTCAGGTCTTGCAATCAAGCAAAACAACCGCGTTTTATCCAGTGTGGGAATAGCTAACTTAGAGTATGCAGTTATATTGTAAAATTGACAGTTAGGTTAATTGATTTTAAAGCCTGGTCAGACTGGTCTTTTTGGTGGAGAGGTACTTTATGTCTAATCAGTGGCAGTTACAGCAAGCAAAGAATCAATTTAGCCAGCTGGTTGATGAGGCGATTAAAAATGAGCCTCAAATTGTTACTCGGCATGGGGCTAAGGCGGTGGTTGTTATGTCTTATCAGGACTATTGTGCATTATTAAAACCCGAGACAGATTTGGTGGATTTTATGCGTTCATCGCCATTGGTTGGACTTTAGCTTGATCTGGAGAGGGATAAGGAGTATTCCAGGGATGTTAATTTGTGGAATACCTTCTGGATACCTGTGTGATTTCAAAGCTGGTTCGTTCGCAGCCAGCTCAAGTAGTTGTTGAGTGGTTTAGGCAGCAGTCTGAACACGATCTTTATTTGAGCGTATTGGCGTTTGGTGAAATAGAGAAGGGCATAAAAAAGCAGCCAGTTCAGTTCAGATCAGAAAAAGAAGCTGGCCCTGTGGGTAAAGCACGATTTAAAGCAGCGATTTGAAAATAGAATTATTCCCATTGATCTGGCGGTAGCAACTGAATGGGGTTGTGTGCAGAGGAGTTGTGAGAAAAAGGGGCAGTCACTGCCTGCTATTGATGGTTTAATTGCCGTTTCTGCACTGGTTTATCAGTGTATTGTTGTTACTCGGAATACTGAGGCTATGCGTCAGAGTGGGGGTGGGTTGTTGTATCCCTGCATGATGTAAACAGGCGAGCAAAGGTCGAGGGCAGGGAACGGCTAATGCTGACCTTATTCACCTGACTCGACCAACAGGAAAAAACAATGAAAAAAATAACCGTTGGACAATATCTGATAAAGCGTCTTTATAATGCCGGCCTCAACCACATGTTTGGCGTGCCAGGTGATTATGTATTAGATTTTATGGATCGAGTGGTTAATAGTGAAATTGAGCTGGTTGGCAATTGCAATGAACTTAATGCCGGTTATGCTGCTGACGCCTATGCCAGGCTTAATGGAATTGGTGCTGTTTGTGTCACTTATGGTGTTGGCGGTCTCAGTGCATTAAATGCGGCCTCGGGTGCATATGCCGAACGTGTATCGTTGGTTGTGATTAGTGGAGCACCGAATACCGCCCAACGTTTGGCGCAAACGCACATGCATCATGTTGCGACTAATTATGATATGCAACTCGATATTTACAGTAAAGTGACCATAGATGCTGCTTTGCTAAATGATGCTGTGACTGCACCCGATGTAATAGATCGGGTAATTAGCCATTGTCTCTCGGAACGTTTGCCTGTTTATCTTGAAATGCCGGTTGATATTGTTGATGCACCTTGTCGTGAGTTAGGTGATTTATTGGCTCCGCTTCAGCACACATCAGATGCAGCAACATTACAAGAATGTGTAAATGAAACGCGAGCAATTATGGAAAAGGCGCATAATCCGGTGTTGCTGATTGGCGTTGAAGCGTCTCGTTTTGGTGTAGAAAAAAGCTTATTGCAACTGGTAGAAAAATTACAAATACCCTTTATGACCACGTTGGATGGAAAGTCTGTATTACCTGAAAATCACCCCCAGTTCGCAGGTATATATATGGGGGCATTAAGCAGAGGGTCGGTACGTAAGCACATTGAAAGTTCTGATGGCTTACTTTGCATAGGTGCTATGAGCACAGATGTTAATACAGGTGGGTTTACGGCACGCCTTCCTGAGGAAAATATTATTCGAGCGCATAAAAATAAAACTCGGATTGGTCGACACTTTTATCCAGGAATATGGATGGGTGATTATATCGATGCGTTGTTAAAGCAGTTACAATCACATGATTGTTCTTGTATTTATACGGTTGATTCCCATGAGCCGCAAGGTGTTTTTAAAGTTAAACCTGACGCATTAGTACGGGTTGCACGTTTTTATGATCGGATTAATCGGTACATCGACCGAAATACGATTGTAGTTGCAGAAACAGGTGATGCTTTATTTGCAACGGCAGAATTATATGTAACTGATCCCGAAAACTATATTTCACAAAGTTATTATCTATCTATTGGTTATGCATTACCTGCTACATTGGGGGTATGTCTAGCGAAACCGGATAAACGGGTTATGTTGTTTCAGGGCGATGGTTCGTTTCAAATGACAGTACAAGAGTTATCGACTCTTCTGCGTCACAATTGTAACCCTATTATTTTTCTTTTAAATAATAACGGCTACGTCATTGAGCGTTTAATTCACGATGGACCATATAATGATATACAACAATGGCGCTACCATTTATTACCAGATGTCTTTGCCGGTGATGCGATAAGCTTGGAAGTTAAAACAGAAGCTGAACTTGAGGCCGCATTACAACAGGCGACTAATAATACAAATAAACTGATTTTTATTAATTTGCATTTGCCGCCCGATGAAGGTTCTGATGCATTAGTAAGATTATGTGATGCGTTACGTGAATTACAAGCAGGAAACACATAAAGTGATTTTAAGCAAATACTTGATTGCAAGACCTGACCCCGATTGAATATCCGATTGAATATCAGGATAAACGAAATACGTGGATAAGTCAGTTAGAGCAACGCCGTGGGAAAAATATTTCAGCTGTGGAGGTTGCCAATAAAAATGCGAGAATCGCCTGGGCTTTACTTACAAATAAAACCACGTTGCAAACAAGTTCAGTTTAGAAAAAAAAGAATATTTACCGAAGCAGGTAATCAACGAGTTGCGAAGATGAAGTTCAAGTGATGGCATAAAAGGTAACACCTGCATATCTACAAATCTGACGGTGTCTCGGGCTCAATGAAGCCGAAGACTTGATGAGATGGATATGCGCAGATTCCATCAGGGCCAGAAGCTTAGACCGCTTCATAAAAAGGCAGGATATATGGAAGCAATACTTTTTAGCTATACTGGTATTTTGTCTTGCAATACGGGGTGGACCATATATGGGCCATATATGACCCCGATTGTGATTTATTTTTGTGCGATTGTGTGGTGGCATATATCAGGGTTGCCTTATGTAGGTCGTTATTGTTTTATATCACTCATATTTTTGTCTTTTTGTCTTGACTCGCGCCATGCGCTGGCATAAATTATGATAATAACAGCATGGTTAGTCATTCAGTTGAAGTGATTTAGTGAGTGGTTAAATGTAGGTTAAAGAGTTCTTATACAGGTGTTGCCTTAAACTTAATGGTGGTAATGTGCTGGCTAGTCGCATGCCCTGATATTCAGATCAGAAAAGTAACAAAAGTAAATAGTTTTTCAACTCAAATAGCATAATAGTTAAACTTGTTTCAAAGTCGTTCCGATAATTTTTTATCAGGTGCCAGTAGAGGGAGTTAATTAACATGTGTGTGTTTAGACAGTTTAAAAAAAAGTTTATTTTTTGTAGACAATTAAGTGCTAATGGTTTTCTGGCACGTTCTTTCTTATTGCTATATCTTGCTATTTTTACGGTGCATTTTTCGTATGCTGCTGATTTATGCATACCCAGGGCAAATGGCGTGCCTGGCACATTGTTATGGCAAAAACCGCCCAACTGGTATGATTCTTCTCCATCCTTTCCCATATATGATGACCGTATAGATGCACCGAGTTGGCGAGGTGCTGTTTCTAATACATACCCTAATGCCGGCTCAGGAACTACAGAGCATGTTAAATTTAGAGCGCTGCATCGAGAGGAAGGTAGTACGGAATATTTATACCTGTCCTGGTATACAAAAGTCGCTCCGTTCGTTAGTTTAACCGGAAATAACTTGGTATGGGTCGGGTTTAGTAATCCATCTGCAGTATTTCCGGGCCCTGAATCAATTGCAATAAAAATTGAACTAAACTCCATAGCGGATCAGGTTGCCAGCAGTGCACATATAATTGAAGTAAGAACAAGAGCAACTGGGGCGGCCAGCTGGGTTGTAGAGCCAGTTGTACCGGCATGGCTAACGGATACGGCGCGTGTATGGATATCCACGACGGAGCAGAATTGGGCAATACACCTGCGAGTAAGAACAACGACGGATAATTCTTTAGCTAATGGTGTGAAAATAACCAGTGATTTTAAAATGTGGTTTGAAACCCGAGTTAAACAGTTTCCTGGTTATACAGTTTATAAATGGCCACGTTTGATTCCGGACATGGTGGGGGATAATCCCCCGGATATAGCAAGCTGGGGTGATGTCAGTTTGAC